>SKEH01000551.1_pt1 | contig 21485 bp, 23 predicted proteins | sample 4826571 | NCBI WGS metagenome assembly SKEH01 (sample SAMN11008814, study PRJNA524170) | human gut metagenome | biome: Human fecal sample; material: Feces; isolation source: fecal sample from pouch patient p29 | host: Homo sapiens | place: Israel: Tel-Aviv | collected 2016-09-14 | reverse complement strand
GTCTGGTCCCAGATGTAGGTGTGGAACCGCCAGCCGCGTGCCTTGGCTTGGGTGGCATGAGAAGCGTAGGTCCCTTGATCATAGATCATGCCATTGACGCTACCGCCGATCTGAGAGATCGCGAAACTATCCTGACCAGTGTTGTTATATAAGCTGGGTTGATACTTAGAGTAATCACCACCGTAACTCTTTACAGCCTGGACCTGCGTAAGGATCCCGTTGGCATCCGCGTGGTAGGTAACACCGTCAACCGTCACGTCCTTGTTGGTGACCTTCAGGTAGGTGTTCGGGTCGAAATAATACTTGCTCCCCATCCAGTCGACTAGACCAGTCATTAACTTGCCGTCCTTGCCGACCATATACCAAGTTCCCCACTGAGACTGGACGTAGTCCTGGTGATCTAACTTCAAGTAAGTAGTTGGGTCAAAGTACCAGTAAGAGTCTTGCCATTGTTGGACACCAGACAAAATTTGACCGTTGTCGCCAACCATGTAGTAGTTGCCCCACTGTGACTTGGCATAGTCACGTTGTCGGAGCAGGGTGCCATCTGGGTTAAAGAACCAATAGGAACCAGCCCACTTTTGGACACCGGTTTGCAACTTACCGTTGTCAGTCAGATACCACTGTTTTGGTGCATTGATATCAGGTAACTGACGATATTGACGACCTTTTTCAACCTTGCTATTTTGTTCATAGTAGGTATAACCGTCTTGGTTATGTTGCCAACCAGTTGCCGCACTAGCAGTCCCAGCTAAAACGGGAGCAAACAAAAAAGCAACCGCAGTTACGGTTGCCGATTTAGTCATTGCTCGCTTAATTCGATTGCTTCTGTTGTGTTTCATCGGTCGCGTCACCGCCGTTCTTTACTGTTAAATCAGGCGTTTCAACTTCACCATTGCCTTCTACGAAACCGCACAAACCGAGAATGGTTAGCACAGTGTTGACGATAGCCACAACTTGATCCCAATGGCCATAAGAAAAGCCACAGGCAAACATAATTTGTTGCACTAAAACAATCAGTAAAGTAACGAATGATGTCACTACCGTCTTATTGATAGTGCCATCAGCGTTGAGAAACTTCCTTTTTAAATCCATTGCTAATTTACTCATGTTTATATTCTTCCCCCTCTAATTCTCGGATCCGATTTTCGTGATCTTCCAGCTCATGCTCATGTGCTTGTAGTTTTAAATCGTGCCGCATGAAATGCTGATCATCATGGTTCAAACGTTCATCGGCTCGGTTATGCCACTCGTTCCACTCGTTAAAATTTGAGTTGAGTATTTTCAAATTCGTATTGATTGGATCTAGAGTTCTATCAGCGAGCTTTTTAATCATCCGATGTGTACCAGCGAAGATAGCCGATACGATCAAGATAATGGACCCCCATTCGTCCCAACTTAGACTAAGGAAGGAGTGTAATGTAATCCAATACATTAGCATGCTTCCTTTCGTTTTAAGCTGGTTGGTTAACTGCATTTAAAATCTGCTGTTCTTGATCGGCGGTTAGCATTTCTGCTTGTACAAACAGGTCAAGGTCAGCCTTAGTGAAAAGGCCTTGAGCATAGTAATTCTTATAAATATCAAACATTTTGGCTTACTCCTTCCATAGATTTGGTATTAGAAACAGACTGACTTACGCTTTCATTTCCGCTAGCTAACTGTGATGCTGATACACTAGCCGAGTTAGACTCACTCGCACTAGAGCTGGCTGATGATTGAACCGTTAGCTTTGCTAACTCAATCTTTAACTTGGCAATATCTTTGATTGCATTAACGTTAACCTGTGCCTGTGTGGCATTGTCAACTGTTAATGTGGCAACCTTCTTGAGCATGCTTGCCGTGAATTGTTGTTGGCTAAGTTGCTTTTGCTTAGCTAACTCATTAGCTTCTTTTAACCCTTGGGGTAGCGGGAAAGATTGGTCAAATTCTTCTTCACTAGCACCAACCCAATTGCCGTTAACCAATTTGTAAGGTGGTCGCAAGCCATCAGGAATAGCTTCTAGGGTTTCGTTATCTTTGAGCTTATAATCTGGATCCTCATAGTGGCAACCTGTGAAAATCTTAGTTTCTGGGTCAGCCACCCGGACAAGTAATTGATTACTCATGTTTGACCTCCTATTGTGTAATGATGAATAAGTCTGCCGTTACAACATCACCATTAAAGCTGTTTCCGCTACAACTAATTGCCATCGTGTTACTGCTGGTAGCGCTGTGATAAGGTTTGAAGTAGCCCTTCCAAGAATGCCAATCGCCTAAGAACAAGCAAGCACTATTGATTGCCCACGGAACTGTTAACGTGGATTCCCAGTATTGATCTCCACCGTTGTGATCGATCTTGACATCTCCACGTCCCCAAATTAAGTAACAATTATTAGATAGTGAGAAACGTGATAAAGCAAAATCATTGCCATTGTTAGGCTTGCTAAGGCCCGGGCCCCACGTGTAATCGCGGGACCAGTAATCAGTATATTTAGATAAACTACTAGTAATGGATCCGCTGAGTTGACCGAATTGAGCCTGCATATTTTGCATTTGTTTATCTAATGCAGGACTAGTAAGGTTGTCAATAGTCACCGGTCCAGTGAAGTGGTTACTGCCTGACCAGTCATTGTTTCCGGTGGTTTGAGCTAAGTTGTTATCGTGGATTCCCTTGATCATTTCGTTAATGCGGTCTTGGGCGGCATTAATCAACTTTTGATTGGCTGCAATCTGATCACCAGATGAAGTGACCCACTGCTTTAGTAAGTTAGCGTAATTTTGCAGTTGACCGTTGTACTCATCAAACCAGGTTTGCGATTCACCAGTGGTCATAAAGACCGCGTTTTCTTCGACAGTGAACTTGACAGGGATCGTGGATACAGCTTGGCTAGTATCAGCCGTCTTGATCACGAAGTAAGCATTTTGATACGGTCCAGCGGCTTGATAAAACGCACCGGGAACTAAAAAGGAACATGTCCCCGCTTGTGGCGAGTAAACATGCTCCAGTGAAACACTTGTCTTAGTAACGCCTTTGGCATCCTTCCCTTGTAGTTCCACTTTTTGACCAGTTAAGTCATGCGGGACCTGGCCATCATAAAACTGTAAGTAGACGCGACGACCTTCGTCCCCTTGACGGCCGTTGAGGCCCGGAATTAAGTAACCATCTGATTGATTAATAACGGTATTAACCACTGCATAGCGCCCGTTCATATCAACCGAATCTTGTGGATCTTGGTTTGCCATGTTATTCCTCCATTTCTTGTAAATCGTTAGAAACCTGATTCAAGGTATCTTCAATCAGTTTCCAATTGTTGTTAATTATCTTTTGGTAATTTTCATCTATTGTTAAAAGCCGAGGAAGTGTCAACTCAATGGTTGGCGCATATTCCCCGGTTTCGTAATTCATGATGCCTTTCTTTCTGCAGTATCGGATTAGTTCATTCAAGTAGATATTAAGTTTGATAAAGCTCTTAATAACCTCGTTACGCAAAGCTCTTTGTAACGGTTTATCAAACTTCACTGGCATCTCAATCTTTTTGCTATCTAACATGCCATATATATTGCCAATGCGATCGTATAGGCTGTTGACAAAGGAAATTGCTGCGGCCACATTGTTGGTTAAGTTGTCACCAATTTTAAAGACATCAGTTAGCTCGGCTAAATTCAGTGTATTGACCACTGGCTGATTAGGCTGTGAATTGTCTGGTTCGCTTGGCTTGGATTGAGCAATCATCTGTTTAAACTTGGCCACCAGGCGGTCGGCAATCTCTTTACTGGTTGCGGGTGTCGGGTGAACGCCAGTGTTACCGTCGCCTAGCTTTTCGTTAGCATTAGCGTACGTAATGATTGGATTAGGACGCCAGTCATAATAGTCAATCCCTTTTGCTTTAGCAACGCTGATTAACTCATCATCAAGTTGGTTTTGTGTCCAGCCTTGCGAATTTAAGTCAAACAGTGTCGTACTACCATTTCGGAAATCTTCCGTCGGCAATTCCAATAGGATCTTGATATTAGGGTTTTCAGCTTTAAGAGCTTCAATCCCTTCACTAGCTTTACGACCAGCATAGTCAACACCACCACTAGGGAAACACCAGTTATTAACCCCAAAGTTAACAATGGCATAGTCATAGCCAGCCGCACTATGTGTACGGGCCATGTTAGGAAAACCACTGTCACGATCGTCAAATTGAGCACCCGAAATTGCCGTGTTAGTTACTTTCCAACCGAGCGCCTGGCCGATCAAATCTGGAATCCGTTGATCATTAGAATCCTGGCTTTTACCATTCCAACCAGCAAAAATTGAATCGCCAAATGCAATTAGTTTGGTCATACTACCACCTCATTATTGACCGCTTGGTTCAGTAGTTTCGTTTCTAACTCCATTTACTCACCGACTTTCTATGACCAGAATTTAATTTCACGCCAAGCTGTCCACGTCGTACCATCACGACAATTGCGTACGTAGACGTTGGCATTAATATCACCGTAGTACGTCTGTACAACCATACGGCCGGCAACCTTAACATCTAGCAGACCCCAGTTGACTTCGTTCGGACCGTTCTTGCCAGTGTTTGGCGAAAAACGTATGTCGTAGTGACCCTCAGACGTCATATTATTAAAGTCGGTCGACTTATCTGAGATAGCGCCTTTAATCGTGCTGATTTTTGGCTTGATCAGCGTCCACATGTTGTCCCCGTCATTGTTGTTAAACAGGAACTGGCCGTCTGGCGACAGCTTGGGAATCTTGTTTTGACCGTCTGGGCTGGCAACCAGCATCTCGCCACCTTGTAGCTCGGTGGTCGAATAGTCAAACCCGACAAATGCACCAGGCTTGATCGTGTAGTTGCCGTTCGGGTCGGTCGGCTCAACAACTGTGCTGTCCGGCTCTTTGATCAGCTTGCCGGCAATGTCAACGTCCTTGTCCAGTGCACTCGTATAGCTACCCAGACCAGTCTTGCTGTCGTACTGCCACATGTCAGCATTGCTTGGCTGACTACTGCCCCACGCCGCAATCAAACGGTACACGCCCTGCTTAACAAGCGTTGCGTTGTCAAACTTAGCGTAGTTGCTCAGTGAGCAGTACAGGCCAGTGTTCCAGCCATAGCCCGCCCACTGCTTACGGAACGACTCGAAAATACTTGGCCATGAGCCGGCAATCGTGCCTTCCATGTCTAAAAAGTAGAATACGTTCGGCTGGATGTTTAGGCTCTTGGCGTTGTTGACCGAGTACTGCAGTTCGCCATCCACGCCTTCGTAGTAGTGATAGGCGTGGACAATTAGCCCCGCTTTAGTCGCGTTAGCAATATGGTCTGCTGCGTGATCATCACGCGTCACACCATGACCGATACGCACGACGACCGCTTTGACGCCGTTAGCCTTCAGATTGGCCCAGTCGATACTGGTTGGCTGCCACTCCGATACGTCAACCACGTTTGCTGCTGTCAAATGCCTTCACCTCCGTTTCGTTCCACGTTGTCTGCGATTGGCTACTATTAAACTGCGCGTTGATGATCATGTTCTTAGTACTGTCACGATAAGATTTGAGCTCTGCCTGTTGACCACGCTGATAGTCAAGGACAGTCTGCAAATTGCTGTTTAACGTAACAGTAGTTTTGTTGGCAGCACTGTCTGGATAGCTTACGATACCTACGACACCGGTCTGAGTAACGTAATTGGCTGGCTTGATCTCAACTCTTACCAGATCGCCTGGAATCGCTTGCCAATCGATAGCCGTCAGTTCAAGGCTTACGTCTGGATTAGGCTTAAATTGCGTCTCAGCGTAAGTTTTCATCTGCTCTTTGTTGGTGATAGTGTCGCTGGTGATGTCATCACCTTCATACAGGCCCCAGCGGGCTTTGCTTTCTTCATCAATAAAGTAAAATGGCGCGAAATAGTAAGTACTTTGACTATCGCTGTTGGTAATTTCGGCACTGTCAACCGTCTGCGACGATCCACCTACGACCTTTGCCATATCATCATTGCGTTCCCACCATGTCGGCGGGTAGTAGCTGATTGGCTCCGTCTTGCACACCTCACCAGGTTGTGGCTCATAGATCATTGTACTGTTATCCAGCGCCATACAGATGTGATCACTGGCACCATGTGAGCCATAAAATCCCATGTCGCCAGTTTGCACTTGATCACGGCTAATCTCATGGCCATAGCTCTCCATCGATACGGTATAGGCCGGTATGTTAATCCCAAAATCCTTATAGACTTGGCTAACAAAGCTTGAGCAGTCCATACCGGAGTAAGGACTGCCACCACGAGCGCCACCAGCGCCACCCCAAACGTACGGTACACCAAGATATTTCTTTGCATCAGCAATAACTTCAGACGCCCTCCCAGTACCCTGCGTTGTGGTTTCAGACTCGTTAAGGCTCGTACCGCCACCGCTCTCTTGCGTAGCCCCGACCAGTCTTGCCGCGTTAACCATATCAGTAGTGTCGTACTCAAGCGTCACCGTATCAGTATCGTGCAGGTAGTCTAACCGGTGCCCACGATCTTTGTAAAACTCGTCATGCGAGTAGATTCTTAAGTTAAGGTTATCTGGCCAAAAAACTGCATCTGTCCATGACCCTAAAATTCTGCTGATGATATCCTTGCCAGACCCAGATGCATAAGGATTAACAATCATATGGTTGTTAAAACTACCGATAATCTGGTAGGTGATACCCCAACGGTTTTGCTGGTCACCAAAGCCCCACTGCATGATGTCATTGACAGATACGCTGATTGCATTCTCAGTAGTGGTATTAGATACGACCGTGACTGACTGACTTTTTCCAGCGTGATCATAGCTGCCAAAATCAGTTGGTGCATCGTCACCATAGATTCGGATTCGGTTAATCTCAGAGCTGATATGCGTGGCGACGACTGACGTAGTTTCCAGATTTCCCGACCACCCAGCCGTAGGATGTTTGATGACGAACCACTGCCCATTCTTTTCGACCATGTTGCCTGGCGAAAGCATTGAGTAAGCATCAGACCCGTTATTGTAAGCCTCAAACTGCATCTGGTACTCATTGTTTTTCTTCCACGTGATCTGCATGGTGTCTGGAAGAACACTCGTCAACATAGCTATCGTGTCGTTGGAGTTAGGAACGTGCAGATTGCCTTGTATCCTTGCGATTTTTACAGCGCTCAAATTGCATCCCTCCTACCCAAGATAGATAAACGGAAAGCTAATCGCAACGTCCACGCTTGACGGCCCCGTGATCTGAATCTCGTTATTGCCAGGTGCAAGGCTCAGATAACCGTAATCGGTATGGCTGTTGTCAAGCTCTCCATTGCGATATGTGTTGATTCCATCAATCACAATTGCATCACTGGCACTAGCTGATTGACTATAAGTCCATACTGATCCAGTCGTTTTATTTTCCAGCTTAATCGAGCTGCCGGAGAAATGAATCATTGTGCGAATGTCACGTTTGCCAAAATACGGATCAACTGCAATATCTGACGGGTTGTAGCATTGAATACTACTTGACGACCAGTGATACTGTAGTGACTGTTCAGGCAGATTCATGCCAAACTGCTTCCCGTCATTTTCGTGGCTGGCAAGTTCATCACTGCGGTAGAGCGAGTATTTGAGCCCACTTGGATTATCAAAAGCGATCGTAAACAAAGCATCGTGGTAACAATCGCCAACTGGTTTGACTGCATATGACGTTGCATATACATACTTAACGATATACGGCTCAGCATCAGTGCGGATCCGTATCAGCCCTTTTTGACCAAAAACACGTGCGATATCATGTTTAGCGAGTTTGTAGTCATACCAACTGCCAAAGTGTAACCAAAAGTTCGCATTAACGGTTGTTTTAGAGTAAGTCTGACGTTCCAAAACGGAGCCCTCGATTCCGGCTGAGTCCAAGTACGTGTTGGTGATCGACAAGTCGGAATCATCTTGTAGAAACTTAAGTCCTTCAGTTATCGTTTCGCAGTCAATTTCATCTTGGTTTGGCAGTTTAATCCACATATGTGGTCGCTGCATTTTATCATCCCCTCTCAGACGCAGTGAAAAACATTTTGCTTACCAGTTATAAGCCTCATGCCATTAGAATGCTTGATAGTTTGAAAGCGTTTGGTCAATTCGCTGCTGTTTATAGGCAGTTACTTTGTCGTATCCTTTAATGCCATGAATAGCTTGGACTTGTTCACCATTTACTGCCAAAACAGCCTTGCTAATTTCAATCAGCTCTTGGATTTGTTGCGACAAATTCCGCGTATCAACCGTAGACGTCTTGCTTGTGGCATTGTTGCCACCATAGTAGGTAACGACCTGCCTCATAAGCTCCCACGCACGGGATGACTTCATGCTGTTCAACGGGATTGCCATTTCGGCTCCCGCCTCGCCAAAAATTGACGGCTGAGTAGCTATGCCGCCGTTCGCATAGCCATGTCCTTGCCCCAAGAATGATAAGCTGTCGCCATAGCGATGTCGTGCATAGTTAAGGCCGGCTAACAGGTTGTCAAAACCATTCCAGATGTTACCGTGGCCGGGCAGTTTGTAGGCTGCGAACGTAGGTGGCTTAACCTGCATCAACCCCATAGCTCGACCATCGCTCAATCCATCATCGCCACCGAGTGCCTTTGGATTACCACCAGACTCAGTTTGGATTTGCTTTAAAACTCTGCCAACAAGCGACGAGCTTAAGTGAAGCATATCCAAAGCTCTGACAACGTATGGCCGCCATCTGTCAACACCTGAGCCGGCGGGATCAGCCATTTCCTGGAACTGTTTCTTAACCCAATCAGCCATCGACTTGGCGAAGAACACCGGCAGACTGGTATGCAGTTGAACGCTGAAGAAACCGCCATTGTCAGACTTGCCCGAGATGAAGTGCTTAAAGGCGGACTCCATAAAGTCGATTGGCTTTTTAAGGATATCCTCAGCAAAGTCAACAACGTCCTTACCTTTATCCCACAGGCCTGAGAAAAAGTCACCCACAGCACCATCAGCATAGTGACTGATACCCATGAGCGGTGCCAACTTAGCTGACCGTTCACCATCAAGCACTTCTGTCTGTGCCGGAAGGTACATCATCAGATTGCGCTCTGGTGGGAGCATAACCGTTTCACCGGACGGGAAGTGGACCATCTCTTGGAAGTTAGGACCAGATCCATCGTTAAGCAGTGCCGCCTGGTCATGGAGCAGGCCACCGCCTGGCGTACCATTAGCCAGCTTGCTAATGGTGAAAGTACCAAGCTTGTGACTGCCACCGCCAACCTTATCCAGTACCCAATTAATTCCCTTGATGATACCGTTAATCAAATTGGAAAATGGACCAAGTAAACCGTTTAAAAGCCCTTTAAAAGCATTATGGATTGGACCATCGTTGGAAGTGATTGTGCTGATTACTTTGCTGAAGTGGTTTTTCCAACCGTTAAGCATGTTGCTCAAGCCGTTGCCATGTAAGACATTTAGCTTGTCAAACATGTTTTTAGCAATGGATGCAGTCGTATCCTTAATGCTGTTCCAAGCTTGCTGTTGCTGACGTGCGTGCTGTAGTGTCTGCTTTTGAGTCTGAGCTTGGCCATCTTGATAACTCTTCTTGACATGATCCCACATGTTGCCAGCCCATGAAATCGCAGTCTTAGCGCCAGACTCAAAGGCCTTGCCTAAATGTCCCATTGCTGACTTGGCAGAGCTTGTCAAACCGTTGACGAACTTACGAAATTTCTTACTGTGGCCATACAGAAAACCAAAAGCCGCTGCTGCTATTTGAATACCTGTGATCAATACACCCAAAGGATTAGCACGTGCCGCTACACCAATTGCTTTAATCGATGTCACGGCTGATAGTCGAATTTTCGAAAATGCACTCGCCGATGTAGTTGCAGCCGCTTTAGCCGTTGCACCAAGATTCTTGATACTTATTTTGGCACTCGCTACCTCAGCACTTGCCTTAACCTTAATTCTAGACGGAACCCTCTTAACAGTTGCGTTAAAAGAGCTTATCTTACCTTTGGCAGAAGCCGTTGATGCAATAGTTTTCGTTTTAACAGCTTTAGGCACTTGCTTAAGTTTGCTATTGTACCCACTAATCTTTGCTTTAGCAGCTGATACTGGAACAGATACTTTAGTCTTAACATTAGTAGGTACTTTTTTTAGCTTGTTACCATAAGCATCAATACTATCGCTGACTCGATTATACTTATCCTGTAGCTCTTTGAGACCGTCTCGGGTCTTTTTAATAGCGCTAAATGGAAACTTTACCGCTTTAAAAGTCAATTGCAATGCTTCATTTGCAACCGATAGGGTTTTGACCGCCTTACCTGCCAGCAAAAACGAAGTAATTACTGCAGCTGTTGTCTTTGGGTATTTTGACAGCACGTCAAGCACAGGCAACATCACTTTTGACAAATCTAGAAAGACATTAGCAAATATCTTAAGACTAGCCGCTGAACCGGTTTTGAACAGTCCGAAGAATTCCTTGATTTGAGCACGGTGTGACGAGATTATTTTCGCAAACCGATCAACGCCACGGGTAGCGGCTTCCATTCCGCCAGTCAGCGCATCACTGACGTTGATCTTTTTACCACCGAATGCGGTCGTGATTTTGTTGAACGCCTGCATTAAATGTTGGCCAAATTGGGTAAACAGTTCTTCAGTCTTCTTATCAGACACCCACTTAGACACAGATTCAAGCAATGGATTACTCATTGTTTTGAACGGCTCGACAATATCACCGACAAGGGCTGGCACACGGGCTTTAATCGTCCGCTCCATGCCGAAGAAGGTGCCCATCATGTTGTCGGCAGCCTCTTTATACTTGCCGTTCCCGAGTTGCTCAAACACCTGCTGGAACGTATCAGCATCAAGTTGGCCCGCACTAGCCATTTCACGCATTCCGGCAACGGTAGTATGGTAGTGATCAGCCAATGCCTCATCAATCATTGGGAAGTAAGCTCCAATTTGGTTAAGCTCACCTTGAGTAACCTTACCAGTCGCCATCGCATGGACCATGTCCTGTGATACGGCATTGATCTGCTCACTGTTGAGCCCGACAGCGTCAGCCATATTGAGCATAGAACTAGTCAGCCCATCTGCTTGCTCTTTGGACGAATGAAGGTGATAGAATCCCTGTTCCAACTCATCAACTACATCTACGGCTTGTCCCGTCTTGACTGACAGGTTGTTGACCGTATCGACCATGCCATGAGCTTCACCAGCTGAGCCGGTCAGTGTAGTCCACGTGGCGAGCATTTTTTCTTGTGTAACATCATACTCCATCCCACTTGCAATCAGCTCTGTAAAGCGAGCCCGGATTGTTACCAACGCATCGGAAAACAGGTTAGCCGCCGTATTGGCCAAAAACATGCTGCCGAACGAATAACTTACTCGGTCAGCCTTGCCCTGCAGACTGTCTAGGCGAGCACTCATACCATCAAGCCACGTGTGTGGTGTAGCCTTCATGGTTTCGTTAAGTTCACTAATTTTGGACCGTGTCTGGGCAATCTTGGCACCTAGCTCTTCCACACGCGTTGCTTGTTTGAGATATTCTTGCGAGTTTTCACCCATCCGTTGCCGTGTGGAATCGAGCATCTGCATCTCGCGCTGTTGGACTTCTCTCAGCTGGCTGATTTTGCTTTCCAGGCCATTGACTTGTACACCCATAGCCTGGTACTGACGCCCTTCGGCCTGCAGACGTTCAGCATGTGCCATAAACAATGCCGATTGTGCCAGCATGGACGCGTTAAGTTTCAGTACTCCACTGTTCTGCAATTCAAGCTGTTGTTCGGCCCGCTGTTGCTGAGCCTCCATGCTTGCCAGCTTGGCTTTAGCCTGGTCAACTTGTGTGCCGTAGCGCAGATAGGTTTCGGCTTGCTTAACTGTGCCCACATCGAGCTTGCTTTGCTGAGCTTCCAAACGGCTGATTTCAGCGCCCAGAGCCTCGTACTTATCCTTGCTTTTACCAGTAACGTCATCAAGGCTGGATTGCTCCGACTTAAGCTGGTCGATTCGATCCTTGAGCTTCAGGTACTTCTCTGCAGCATCTTGAGTGATGTTGTTCATCGACTCTTGTTTTTCCTGCAAAGCGGCAATCTTGCCTTTTTGCGCGTCGATTGCGTTGCCAAGCCCTTCTACACGAGCTTTAGCTGCGCCTACATAGTCGCCGGCTGATTTTAAGCTGGCTTCCTGTGCCTGCCAGGCTTTGGTCGATGCATTGACCTCGGTTGTCAGATTGCGGATCGACTTTGACGCATCCACTAAATCCAGTGCGACCTTAGTCGCCATAACGTTGCTGATCTTAGCCATTATCCGCTCTCCTTCCTTTCACAAACTGTAACGGGTCAATAGCACGTTCATTACGCGCCTTAGCCGACATAACCTCACCCAGACGATAGTAGTCAGCATTTTCGTACTGATCTATCGTCCAATGCAACTGGATCAGCATTTCTCGCTCGTTATTATCCAAGTCTTCAATTGCATTCTGCAGATGCCACACGCGAGCTTTCCAGTTTACTTTTTTGGGTCTTCTTTTTCCTCTTCATCAATCTGCTCATCAGTACGGCCTAAAATGCGCTGGCAGATGTAACCAGCTGTGTCTTGTGTTGCCTCAAAGTCCATATTGTCAAGCTGTTTAAGCTGTTGCTTGTTGAGCTTGAGCACGATACCAAGAAACTTTGGCATTTCTTGGACCAGCTCCAGCTCGTCTTGTGCTCGCTTTAAAATGTCTTTTTCAGCTTGAGTTTTAGCGACTTTTAACTGCATCTCATAGACACGCCGCACATTGCCATTAGACGTCGATACATCAAATTTACGGTTAAAAAGTTTAATATAAAGCTTCATTCTATTTCTCCTCTATCGACCGCCCCCAGACGAGTACTGTTTACTTTCGTAGGCGATCTAAAAATATTAGACTTGCGAACCAGACACAGTAGTCGTCTTAACGTAGTCTGGCAGGATTTCCTTAAACATTGCGTCTTCGCTCTGCCAGTCAGGATCGCTGGTATCGTAGATACGGTACAGATCATCAATGTTAGGGTCATCAATAGCAGCGAAGTTCAGCGCATCTGTTACCGGCGTTTTCTTTGAGTCACTGTCGGAGTCAAGCTTTTTGTCGCCACCCAGAAAGTTGCCGCTTGGGAAACAGAAGTAGGTGAACCCGTCATCAGTCATATGTGGCGACTTAATGACACAGCCACCGACTGGCTTAGTGTCAGCCATTTGCCAACCAGTGCCCTTCTTTTCCAGGCCTACTAACTTGGCATAGGTTGCCATCTTAATGCTATTGACAGTTAGAGCAACGGTTGGATTCAGTGGATCAGCATAACTGTACTGTACCGTATTATTGCCTGAGATTTTTTCAAGTTTAGAGCCGTCCAGACCCTTGATTTCAGCGGATGCCACGCCGAGCACGTCGTGGCCCAGCTCCAGTAAACCGTTGTCAGACAGCCCGTTTGCTTTAACTAATAAAGTTTTTCCGTCAGTAGATTTAAGAAAAAACCACGCGGTCTTGATACCATGAAGTAACATTTTTGCCCTCCTATTTTTCGAGTTCGTAATAATCAAAGTAGTAAGTTTGTGTAATCTGATAAGTCTTGGAGTCAACCGTATGGCCGTGATTATCAAGCATCGTCCAGCCATTACGCACAAAAAGGTGCATCAATGATGTCTCGAAGTCATCGGGGTCGTCAGCATTGAGTGCATAAAAAATCTGGACCTCGACCTCTTTATCAAGAGCGTGGAAGTCCAGATTCCCGTCAAGTGCCAGGTCGGTGCGTACGTCTGTGATCAGTATGATCGTCCGGTCAGTACGCGTGATCTCTGACTGCGGAATAGCACCGATGTAGACAGCGTCAACGTTCTTAAAATTTCCAGTCTGGATCAGCTCTTTAGCCCGTTTCGTTGCCAACATCAGTCGCCATCCCCTTTCTTGTCATTGATCAGCTCCTGGTACTTGTCGCTTTCAGCTTTTAAAACAGCCTCACTGGTCGCCTTATCCTGTTGCAGATTTGTCACGAAATGGTCGCCGGTATATCCCTTGTAGCCATCATTCAGGCGCATCATGTTCATTGCATGATAGTGATTGTCCCAACCAACCGTTGAAGCACCGTTGGTCTCGCCGTCAACATCTTTTGCCATATGCGTAATATGGTCAGCAGCATGGCCATAGACTTTATCGTTGTGACGAGAGCGGTGCTTGGCATTGGTTACGGCCGTCAGCTTTTCAGCCATCACTTCCGCGCCAGCTTCCGTAATCTTTGCCTGTTCTTCAGGTGTCAGATTAACTGAGATGTCTTTGACTTCTTCCAGCCATTGCTGCATAAAATCAGACATGCTGATATCGCCGTTAGCCATTGCTGTCACCGCCTTTGTAGCGCTTAATCGTCACCAGATCATATGACAGATACGACTCATCCCTTACAGACAGATCCACAATGCTGTAAACCTGTTTACCAATCTTGCAAGCCAGCTGGGCAGACAATCGCTTATCATGTCGTACCGCCAGAATCTGAGTGTTTTCGTACTCAGTACCCAGTGCCTGGTACTTCTGATTGATTGTCTGACTGACACGTGCATAGTGCAGTTTAAACTGACTCGTGAATGTAGGAATCGCAATTCCCATCCCGTTTTCCTTAGTCGTAAACGTACCAAACTCGGCTGTATGCCTCATCTGATACGGCTTGTAGTTAAACGGTGCTGTTTGGTTTGTAGCCATCGTCTGCCACCTCACCTTTTAGATGATTGATCATCATCTGTAGACCAAGAGACATCCCACCGGTCAGTGTACGGTCATAGTACAGCTGAGTACACAGCGTCTTAGCAGCTCTGATAAAAATCGGATCCTGCTCGTAGTCACTCAGCGGTTTAGTCTTGTCGACTGAGTCGCGGATAATGCTTTCGGACTGACTTAACAAATCGGTGATCAGTCGCGTTGTCTCGTCGGTTGCGTCCAGGCAGAGTTCATCAAGCATCGACTGCGTATCAATCATTGCTGATCACCTCCACACAAATTTTAATGACTAGTGGTAGTCGTACTGGATACCCAGTTGATAACATTCTTGTTGGCTTGAACAACGTCTTCACGCAGGTAGATGCCCAGAGCTTTGTACCAGATGTCGCTCGTGTCAAGGAATTGGCCTGTGATCTCGTTGGACTTAAACTTGATGACGGCTTTTTGCAGTGGCGTAACCACAATGTTGATATCACCTTGCTTAGCACTAGGGAACAGCGTGTCGTCTACGACAGTTACCGTCTTGCCTAAGATTACATTGCCAGTGCCCAACGTTACGTTAGGCTGTACCAGTGGGCGGCCTTCGGTATCCTTCATTTGGTCCAGTTGAGCAAAGGCAGATTGGCTCAGCACGATTGATGCAGCGTTGCTGTCGTATGGCTTCAGCTTAGAGTCCAGAATCAGCTTCAAATCGTCAATCAGGTTAGTTGGCTTAACAGCCGTAATGCCGTTGGTCAGTTGAGTTACGATCAGATCGTCTTCCGTGTTGTCGCGCAGTTCGACCAGTCGGGATTGCAGTTCAGCTTCCCAGTTGTAGTCGGAGTCGTCCATCAATTCACGCGTAAATACATAGCGTCCCGTGTACGTCTTAAGATTCCACAGGATTTCCTTGATTTCTGGCGAAGTGCTGTTGGCGGTGGATTGCAGTTCCGTGTGCAAAGCCAGCTTGCCAGAGCCCGGTTGGAAGACAGGTAGCTTACCGGTCGTGTGCTTAACTGCGATTTGCCGTACCAGATTGCCCAGACGTGGGAATTGGTGTTGTTCGTGTTCAGCCGGCAGAATGTCTTGTGGAATCAGCACTTGACCGTTAGGCAGGCCAATGCCACCAGACGTGTTGTCACGGGTAACTTCGCCCGTCTTCAGAAAATGTGCGAATTGGTCCTTTGCAGACTCATTTGCACCGTGTAATTCACGCATTTCAGTACCTTCTTTCAGTTCTTCGTTTTCCGTAGTTACGATTTCCGCATGTGGTTCAGACCGCTTTTCAACCTTTTCTGCAGGCTTTTCAACCTTTTTTGCAGGCTTGTCATCAGAATCAGCAGAATCATCAGCTGATTGTTCTTCTTCATCTTCTTGCGGTTCTTCCGTCGTTTCCGCGTCTTGTTTGTCGGTTTCATCGGTAGTTTCAACGTCTGCTTGTTCGGCAGATCGTTGTTCAAGCTTGTCAGCTACCGCATCAGCCAACTTGTCGTAGTCAATTTCCACTTCATTCTCTCCCTTCATAAATGCTTCTAAGGAACGCTGTACGTCCACACTGGTTTCGGTGTAGGCCGGAATCGGCGTGATTGAGATCTCAATCAGCTGGTCGAACGACCGGATATGATGGATAACATTGCCATCGTTGCCCTGAAGCCATTTGTCATCGCCAATCTTAAAGCCGACCGAACAGCCCTTGAGATTGCCATTAGCCACGTTGGTATACGTATCACGACCCAGTGTCGTATCAGGGAGTGTAGCCTGAAACCACAATCCCTTATCATCGGCCCGTAACTGCAGATTCTCCGCATCAGAACGGGCCAAGACGCTGTTAAGGTCATGACCATACAGCAGCAGGACCTTTGACAGATCAACGTTGTCCAGTGCGCCGCGATCGATATACTCGACAAACGGCATTGGAACTGACGGCTGATCGTACAGCATGGCGTATCCTTCGACCGTCATGCCATCGTCATCACTGCTCCGTGTCGTCAGGTCCGTTGTCAGCGTTCGCACGTCCGTTGTCGTTGGCACTCGTATCACCTCCTAGATCTTGATTTCCTGGCGTAGCCGTCTGGTACGTCTGTTTTGGCAGTACGCCACGATCAACCAGGATCTGGCGTGCATCATCACCCGACAAGACAGGGTTCTTGCTGTTGGTTAGGCTGACGATGTTGCTGATCAACTGCTGGTGGTCGATATCGACCGCCGTTGAGACGTCCAAGTGCACCGGTGCGCCAAGCTTATTGGTAAGCTCGTCTTCGATTGGCCTGATATAAAGCGTCAACGAGTTTTGATACAGGCTCCGCACCTGCTCAATGCTTGACTGCTCGTCCTGCTTACCTGATAGGTAGTCAGCCGGCACGCAGAATGCTTTGGCAATTTGTGCCTGACTAAAATTGGTATTGGCAAGCAGTTTGGCAATGTCGGGGCTAACCGTCAATTGGCTCAGTGACAAGCCCTGATCAAGCACGATTGCTCGGCCGGCGTTTTCACCGGAATTGGCCTTTTCAAACTCGTCACGAATATTGGCCTTAGCGTCGGCGTTAAGCGTCCCTTGTGGAATTGACAGAATGTTAGTCGGTGCCAGAGCATGCTTAAGCGTGCTCAAAGCCAATCGATTAGATTGGTCCTGTACGTCAATCTCTTTGGCCAGGCTCATCAGTGGACTGACACCCATATCCTGCGACTCACTCTGGCCGTTGACGAACAGCCGAAAGTGCAACATGTTCGCCGATGGCACCTGATAGTCGCCAGAGCGGTTGGAATCGTCAAAATGGACCGTGTAGAAAACGTCTGAACCGTCATCGTTAAGTGTTACAGTCACGCGCTCTTCTGGAATCGGCTCAAGCCGAGTTACCACACCATCCGTACCTTCGCGGTGTATCAGCATGTAGGCATTGCCGTTGAGAGCCATCTGAGCAACCACCGACTGCCACACGTTGTAACCGTTGATGAGCGTGCCCATTGGATGATTAAGCATGTCGTCGACCATTGGTGCCTTAAACTGGCACGCTGCTACGTCTGAACTCAGACGATAAACCACTGCGAAAACGTCAGAGTTGTTGAGTGCTGCACTCGCATTAACTGGCCCGACTGACACGACCTGCCCGTTTGATGCCGAGAAAAAAGGTGACCACCCGTTCGAACTAAGCATTCTCGAACGTTTGATCACCGCTTTAAATGGATTAAACACTAGTCATCACCGCCAATCAGAACTGAGATCACGCGTGAGCCTAGATACAGCGCAACCGACAGTGTCAGCCAGCCTACCGCCACGTTGACGGCAAAGCCAAACTTAACAAAGGCATAGAGTGCTGCAATCCACAGCACTACGACCGCAACTGCCAGAATCAGCTTAGAAATGGTCTTAATCATGCGGTTTCCTCCTTTCAGAATGAAAAATCATTGGTAAAGTAGTCGTTTATATCATCGTTTGACATCCCCGAGAACGGGTTTTTGGCATCAAATTTCTCCAGGCTGATGTCGTCAAAATGAAACATTGCTGTATACCACGCGTCAATCAGCGCGTCGACAAAGTCAATCTTGGTCGTCGCCTTTTCCTTATCAATTTTCACGCCGTTGTTGTTGCCATACAGCACGGCATTTTTAAGCGAGTACGTAATAATCGGGTCATGATCGTATCTGATCGTGCCCGTGTCGAACTGTTTGCGCAGGTCAACAGTCGGTTCGTTAAGATTCTGGATAACGTTCTTGACCGGCATCGTGTTCCAGTCGGTTTTTTGTTCGATCCAGCCGATCATCTTGGATAAGCCCCACTTGTCGTAGCAGAAGTACTTGATCTTGAGCTTGTGAGCCTCCACGTAGGCCATCAGCCAGTCATAAACCGCACCATCATCGATATAGCCGTAGTCGTTTTTAGCGATATCGCAGAAACCGCGCTTTTCAGCATCACGATAGTTGATGCCGTCCTGTTTTTCCTTCAAAACCACGTTGTTCTGAGCCCGTGCAAGCGGCACCCAGCTGTGCTGTTTGACGTAGTAGCGCGGCTTATCGTTGTCCAGATATGGGAATACGAAGGCGATTGACGTATCATCGCTGAAATTGGACTTGTCAAAGCCCACGTAGCACTCTCTGCCGTCAATGTCGATTGGAGCATCGTCAACTGCTGCCCGATTGATGTCGTCAAGGTCTAGATACGTGTTTTGCTTGACCTGCAGCCACATGTTCAGCGATTTATTCTGAAATTCTGGCAGAGAGCCGTTCGTCATCTTGGTATCACGCTCAGAGAGCAGCGATTTCATCAACTGATCATGCGTTTCGGGGCTCAAATCCAAAATTGGATTGGACTTGACCCATGTCTCTGGGTCATTTGTCTCATCAAGGCTGTCCTGTTCCCAGACCATGCACAGGTTGTCGTCCAAAGAGCGGTCATAGTCGTGCTCCATGACTTCTTCCATCATCTGTTGGTCCTTGTAAAACTGTGAGTTGCTGTCTGGATAGGCCGTCGAGACCTGTAAAAAACAATGGTTAGGTTCCTGGCCTTGCCCGGACGTGATCTTGCCGTTACCTTTGATGATCGAGCCAATATGCTGGTCATCCCCGACTTCATCGCCGACTGCAAACTGGCAGTGGAGCGAGTCGAACTGGCCGGACTTATACGACATCCGCAGCAGGCGGTTATGTAGCTTCCGCGACAGGATCACATCATGCAGGACAACAATTTCTTGCTGTTTAAACAGCTTTTTAAAAGCCGGCAAAGTCGAAAGCTTGGTAAAAAACGACTGCATATACTGGAAGCCTTTTTGTGATTGACTCGTAACTGGGGCCGTATACAGGTAGTCGTGGTTCATCTGGCCTTTTGATTCCACCAAAAAGTAGAACGACATCAAAATCGTAGCCAGATAGGTCTTACCATTGGTTCGTGCAACGGAAAAGATTGCCCGCATGTAGCGGAGCTGATCATTATCATCACGCCAGCCAATGACCGAACACAGAATCTTCTGCTCCCACATCATCAATGGCAAGGGCTTACCGGCGTTAACGTCAGGAACCAGCTTTGAGTAGTTGATAATCGCCCGACATTTTTCCAAATCATAGTGATAGTTAAAATCGGGATCTTCCGTCTGCCGTCTTAGGTCCTGCAAATGCCGAAAAGCGTCAAGCTTGATCTTTTTACCGGCTAACTGCCGACCTTCAAGCACGGCAAATGCATATCTGGTCGCCGGATCGCGATACTTTTTAAAGATCTCATTGTAACTGCCAGCATTTTTCTCGGTTTCATAGGCTTTTTCGACCGTCTGGCCTTTTCTGGTTAAATCCCACTTGCGCATCACCAGCCATCACCACCCGACAAAACGTCCGCCAGGCTTGGCTCGTCATCATCGTCGCTGTCAGCAGAGAGAGAGAGTAGGGCTGCTCGACTGGTCGGTGTTAGCCCAAGCTCAGACGATAGCGAGCGTATCTGCCTGATTGCGGCGTCCATCGTGGATACAGCGGGATTTTTCTTAAAGCCGATAAAATCACGGTCGATAATCTCGCCACGATTGTTCTGCACACTTTTATAGATTGGCGTCTGAATGCCGTTTTCCTGCACATCGTCAAAGCCAATCCGATACAGTGCGATCGCCGAGCAGAGAGCCTCCACAGTTGAGCGATCGGCGTTCTTGATAATCGTGCTTTGACGCAGAATAGGCGTGATTCTCTGCCAGGCTCGGCCCGCAATCGTGCCCTTCATGTAGTTTGGCGGTGACATCTGCAACGGTTGCAGGTCTTCAGTCGCCTTTTCGACCATCTCGGTGCGCCGATTTTGATAGGCTTTGTTGTCTGGGCTTCTGGTTACCTTCATTTTGCGTGGCATCGTATCATCTCCTTACTTTTTGTAATTCCAGCCCCCATAATGCGAACTTTTATAACTGTCGTTGCCGTAACGGAAGGCTAATGTGCGGATTGCTCTCTTCTGAGTGCCTGTGGGGGGGTATGAACGTTTTAGCAACTGCCTCGATGTTTTTCCCTTGCAAGCTGCCGATCGATGTATACGGCCCATTTCTGGCGATTTAGATGCTTCAGCACATTATCACCATTTGGTTTGTCAGCGATATGTTTTTCCATTTTTGTCTTGGCAAGGTGCTCACGTCTGCTCAGGCACCACAGGTTGTCAGTGTCCAGTGGATCCTCGCACAGACGTCTTGGCACAACGTGGTCAACGATCAGATCATGATCAGTCAGTGTGATGCCTGACACTCCCGATGTATACATGTCGCGGCTGGTTACGTAGTCACGCACGTGCTGCCATTCCTTGCTGTGGTAAAAAGTATTGGCTACTTGGTCACGATGCTCACGGTTGTATGTCTTGTACGACTCGAGCCGTTGCTTGTGCGACACGTTGTGATAGGCATCATGCGCATGCAGTTTGGCATGCCCGTCACAGTATCGTTGATCAAAAGGGATGATCCTATGACATCTGATCTCACCGCATTGGTGTACCTTGCCCATGTTTGCCATCTCCCTTTCCAAAATAAAAAGCCAGCCGTTAAGCTGACTTAGTTTTTGTATTTAATTACTATTTTCTGAATTATTGTAATCACTATTAAATTTAAAATTAATTAGTAGCAACATTTGAACAAAGTCTAAAATTCGTTGTGCATCGCTCTTATTTTTAGCCGTTTGATTATGAGTAGCACTGTTACCTTCCGTTCTAATCTCATCAATTCATTCTCGGCTTTTCTCTGGAACATAACCGTTCTCAACAAGATAATCAACATACTTAACAAATTGTTGACCATCTTTAGCACCATAGTAAACTGCAACATTCGCTAAAACTTTACGGCATATAAGAATAACGCCCGTAAATGCCCCAGCTTGATATGAATTACGTGCTT
>SKEH01000540.1_pt1 | contig 21624 bp, 20 predicted proteins | sample 4826571 | NCBI WGS metagenome assembly SKEH01 (sample SAMN11008814, study PRJNA524170) | human gut metagenome | biome: Human fecal sample; material: Feces; isolation source: fecal sample from pouch patient p29 | host: Homo sapiens | place: Israel: Tel-Aviv | collected 2016-09-14 | reverse complement strand
GTATAATCTAGTTGCTTATCCATTTTTTATTCATTAAATTTGTAAACAGAAAGGAAGAATTGCTTTTGAAGAAAAAAATTTCTTCGGGAAAACCTAAAAGAGATCTTACAAAAATGACGACTCCGCATACGTATGTCATTATTTTTGGCGTTGTTATATTTGCATGGATACTAACATTTCTTGTTCCAGCAGGAAAATTCAGTACACAAGACATTGAATATAAAGATGCAAACGGAGAAACTAGCACACGGACGGTGTTACGACAAGATTCATTCCGTTATGCATATGAATTAGACAAGTCTTATGTGTTTGACCAGTTGGAGGACTTACAAGATAACCCATCACAAAGAGAAAAACTAGATGTTCCAGAAAAAGGCTTAGAAGAGGTCATTTCTGAGGGAGAAAAAAATCTGTCACAAGAGAAACTTGACAAAATTTCTCTAACGGACGATGTGTTATATGACCAATATGGAGAAAGCATTTATGATACTTCCAAGAAACTCCATAAAACAGCGAAGATTTGGGGAACCGATGATTTTGGTGGATTCGGCTTTTTGAATTTTGTTTTTGAAGGTCTAGTTTCTGGCGATAAGTATGGTTCTGCAGTTGGGATCGTTGCCTTGATTCTTGTTGTCGGTGGAGCGTTTGGGATCATCATGCGTACCGGCGCTATTGATGCAGGTATCTATGCTTTTATCAGTAAAACAAAAGGATTAGAGCGCCTTGCTTTACCGTTATTATTTTTCGCTTTTTCATTTGGAGGCGCAACATTCGGGATGGCAGAAGAGGTAATCCCATTTTCTATGGTAATGGTTCCCTTTGTCATTGCTCTCGGGTATGATTCGATCGTTGCAGTTACGGTGACTTACGTAGCATCTCAAGTTGGTAATGCTACCTCTTGGATGAGTCCATTCAGTGTAGCAGTAGCGCAAGGGATTGCGGGAATACCAGTACTATCTGGTGCCACGTTCCGTTTGATCATGTGGATTGTCGTTACGGCACTATCTGCAGGGTATTTGATGATCTACGGAGAGAAAGTTCGTAAAAATCCGGAAAGTTCTGTAACATATAAATCAGATGAATATTTCAGAAGTCATTTGAAGAAAACAACGGATGAGCGAAAAGCATTTACCTTAGGACATAAGTTGATCTTAGTTGAAATGTTGGCTGTATTAGTTTGGATCGTTTGGGGCGTTACCCAGAAAGGCTATTATATTCCAGAAATTGCATCTCAGTTCTTTGTGATGGGATTGGCAGCTGGGATCATTGCTGTGATTTTCAAACTTGATGATATGAAAGTCAATGATATCGCTTCTTCGTTCCAATCCGGAGCGGCAGATTTAGCTGGAACTGCAGTTGTTGTAGGGATGGCGAAAGGAATCTTATTAGTATTAGGTGGTTCAGATGCATCTGTGCCTTCTGCATTGAATACGATCTTACACAGTATTGGTTCACTATTATCAGGTGTGCCGGCAGTGATTGGCGCTTGGGCGATGTACATCTTCCAAAGTCTCTTCAATTTAGTCGTTACATCAAATTCAGGACAAGCAGCGTTGACGATGCCGATCATGGCACCGTTAGCGGATTTAGTTGGTGTTTCACGCCAGGTAGCTGTATTAGCTTACCAATTAGGTTCAGGGTTCATGGATGCTTTTACACCAGTATCAGCAAGCTTGATTGGGGTACTAGGTGTGGCACGTATCGAATGGGCTAAATGGGCAAAATTCCAGATAAAAATGCAAGGATTTTTCTTTGTACTGGGAACGATTTTTATTATGATCGCGATAGCCATTGGTTTACAATAAAAGAATAGAAGAACAAAAAAGCAGCTGGACCTATAGCAGGTGCAGTTGCTTTTTTATAAGAAAGGAAGAAAAAAATGAAACTTATTCGACAAATTGAAGTATACGCACCAGATTATTTAGGAAAATTAGATGTTTTACTTGCAGGAAATAAGATCATTGCACTAGAGGAAAACATTACAGGTGGTTACTCTGAATTAGAGGTGGAAGAAATTTCTGGGGAAGGGAAACTGTTGACACCGGGATTTATCGACTGTCATTTCCATATCCTAGGAGGTGGTGGTGAAGGAGGCTTTCAAAATCGCACGCCAGAAGTCACATTGAGTCAATTGACATCAGCTGGTGTGACTACTGTGGTCGGCTGTTTAGGAACAGATGGTGAAGGGCGGGATATGACTGCGCTCATTAGTAAAGCGAAAGGCTTAGAAGCAGAAGGGATCACTACTTTTGTATATGAAGGCTCGTATCGATTACCTGTCAAAACTGTCACTGATTCGATCATCAAAGATTTTTTGACAATCGATAAAATAATTGGAATCGGTGAAATTGCTGTTTCTGATCACCGTTCTTCTCAGCCAACTTTTGAAGAATTTGCTCGTGCCACTGCTGATGCACGTGTGGGTGGGATGTTATCAGGTAAAGCTGGAATCGTGAATGTCCATCTAGGTGGGGGAACAAGGAAACTTGAACTATTGAAAAAAGTAGTAGAAGAAACAGAAATTCCCATTTCACAATTTTTACCAACCCATGCGAATCGCACACAGGAATTACTTGATGCATGTATTGAATTTGCTAAAAATGGCGGTACTATCGATTTCACTGCAAGCGAAGATCCTGATTTTTGGGAAAAAACAGATGGAGAAGTCCGTTTTAGTAAAGCATTGAAACAATTATTAGATGCGGGTGTTGCACTTGATAATTTTACGATGACTTCCGATGGTCAAGGAAGCCTGCCTTATTTTGATGAAAATAACCATTTTATCGGGATGGGTGTTGGTAGTGCAAAATCATTATTAGTTGGTATCAAAGAAGCCGTCCAAAAGGAAAATATTCCATTGGAAATCGCACTTCGAGCTATCACAACTAACCCAGCGCGCATTCTAAAGCTTGAAGGCAAAGGGCAAATACAAGTCGGAAATGATGCTGATCTATGTATCCTTGATAAGGAAACACTAACGATTGATTCAGTGATCGCCAAAGGACAGATAATGGTGAAAGAGCAGGAAGTCAAAGTTTGGGGGACATTTGAAAAAACGATCTAGGGTGTCCAAGCATTCTGTTTGTCTGTTTCTATAGTTGATGATACTCTGATAATAGTAAGAGATGAAAATCAAGGGAGGAATTAGAATGGCAGATTTAAAAGGTCGTACAGAAGATACAAAAGATAAAGTAGTCGGTGAAGGAAAAGAAGCATACGGTAAAGCTACCAATGATAAAAGCAAAGAAACAGAAGGCAAAGCTCAATCTTTAGGTGCCGATATCAAAGGAAAAGCACGTGACCTCGGCGATGACATCAAAGAAGGCTTTGAAGATGTCAAAGAAAAATTCTCCAAAAAAGATGATCACCGCAAATAAGTATCGATGTTTATCGTGTAGAGTTCCCAATAGTACACGATGATAAAATGATACCCGATTCAGTAAGCGCAAAGAACGGTTGGAACAGGAGCAACTCCTGTTCCAACCGTTTATTTGCCTTCAGAGTGTGAGGTCGAGACAAAAGTCGTTTTGGTTTGAAATTTCCCAAAAAATTGACTTTTGGATGCCGTTTATTCGAGAGTCTGTAGCAAACCTGATTGTTAGATTTATCCCACATTCATTTAGTTACCTTCAGAGCGTGAGACAAAAGTAAGGAATACTTTTGTTTTATTCTTAAAAAACGAATAAACGGTGTGAGCAGAAGCAACTCCTTCTTAAATAAGCCGAAATTCACAAAAATTTGAAAAGCAATTTTCGTTGATTTTTTCTTATTTCTCGGAGTTAAACACTTCTGTCACAGCCTCTTTTTGGTGTGTCGGATCAAAAAGTTATTCTGGCGAATCAAGGGTGATTTTAGCAAATTCTTTATTTTTTAATTCATAGATTTCATCACAGCTTTTTGCAACTTCTAATTCATGAGTCACAATGATGATACAGCGATTTTGTTCATGAGCGATTTCTTGGAATAAGTGGACAATCTCTTGCGAAGATACTTCATCAAGGTTTCCAGTAGGCTCATCGGCGACGATCAATTGATGCTCGCAACAGATAGCACGGACGATTGCCACACGCTGTTGCTGACCGCCAGATAATTTCGTTACTTGTTTTTTTGCAAGAGTTTCATCGATACCTACTCTCGCTAAACGTTCCAAAGCTATTCGGCGATACTCTTTATGTTTGGCATTTGAGATTTCCATAGCGACGATCACATTATCAACGGCTGAAAGATACGGCAATAAGTTATAGGCTTGAAAAATAATTGATACATCATTTTTGCGGTAATTCCGTAAGCCGATTTTCGCTAATGATTGTTCTTCGTAGTATACTTTTCCTTCTTTCGGTTGATCGAGTCCTGAAATCAAAGAGAGAAAGGTCGTTTTTCCAGAACCGCTCGCACCTAAAATAGCGTACATCTTTCCTGTTTCAAATGATAAATTGACATCTTTATAAAGTGCTTCCTCTGGATTTTGATACCAAAAACCTAATTGTTCTGTTCGTAACATCGAATTCCTCCTTTAGTTTAGTAAAATCTTTCTTGGATTTAATCGCAAAATTCCGATTGATGCAAGAAAAACAGAGAGTAAGCTGATACCGAATGCTACACCGGCGAGAAGGCCTAATTGTGCAGGCTGAACACTGATTTCGAGTTCTTTTACTTGTTGGGAAACTTCAAACGGATTATTGTTGCTTCTGTTTCTCTGTCCATCAGGAGCTTGGGCATTACCATCGGGCATTTGACCAGGGGCTGTTTGACCCTGATTTTGAGAGGTATTTTCTGTCTGTTGTTCTAAAAGTTGCTGACCTACTGCATTGGCTACAACATTACCACTGATCGAAGCCACACCGAGGGCTAGGATCATACATAACGCTACTTCAATAAACAATTGTAGGATGATCTTCGTTCGTGATTCTCCCAAAGAGAGCAAGACACCTAATTCGTGTCGGCGCTCGCGAATCGTGATCATAATAATTAATGTCAAGATGATGACACCTGCAACGGCTACTAGCAAGACAACATTTTTAGAGAAACTTGCAACATTGTTCAACGGTTCAAGCATGGATTGATATAACGCATCATTGGATTGTAGACTGAACGTATCTGTGTCGATCAATTTTTTTGCCTCTGAAATAAAATCAGCCATTTCATCCGGATCAGTCAAAGTGTAAACAGCTGAGTCAACTGTATCATCATCTGTGGTACCGTTTAGTTCATTCGCAAATGTATAAGAGGTATAAAGTGTATTGGAGGGATTCATAAAACTAAAATTCATTCCCATACTACTAGTTGTAGCAGTCGATTCGTAGATTCCTTTAACCGTCATTTCATATACAGTGTCTTCATCTTTGGAACTGGTGATTTTAAAGGTATCTCCAACAGATAGATCATTTGCCTCAGCTAATGTGGAATCAAGGACAACATTGTTCGTTCCTTTATCACTTGCGGTTATTCCTTCACCGTCTGTGATTTTTGCTGTTCCATCTGTAAAATTACTATTTTGACTAGTAGCTGATACACCGCTGATCTGAAAATCTGCTTGCATCATTTGTGGTCCGCCACCCATGCCGCCAGGAGCGTTTGTATTGTTTGAATCAGTACTTTGTGAATCACTTGAAGACTCAGAGCTGGAAATAGCGGTGATCCCGCTCTTGGCAAGGGCAGAAGCAGAACTTTCAAAAGAGTAGCTTTTCACATTACTGAGTTTGGCTATTTTTTCTGCGTCACTCAATGAAACAGGAGTGAGTGAAAAACTGCCAGGATCTGGACGCTCACTTGATGAGGAATCACTCGTAGAATTCTCCTCTTGTTTTTGGAAAGCTGACTGACGATTGGCGCTTAATGTGACAGTCGCACCAACATCTTTTTGTGCTTGTTTTGCTGCTTGTTCAGCCGCACTTCGAATCGTCAAACCTGCCATTACAAAAATAAGAATGGCAGTAAAGACTGCGAATAACAATAAAGAACGTCCCCATTTTACTTTGGTACTTTTTAATGCGCGTTTCATAAAATTCATCGTATGTATCCCTCCTAATAGTTACAAGAACGAGTGTAGGAAAGTCACCTTAAATAGAACTTAAACCCTTTTGTTATTCTATGCAGTGATTTTTACAACTTAGAAAATCTGACTATAGTTATTTCCGAAAATATGTTAAAATGGACGGAGTATATTCGTAACGGATGATGTGGGAAAGGAGACCAAGAAGGTTCAGCCTATTATCTTCTTTCTACCCCCAATCAAAGGAGCAACAAATGGTTCACATTAAACAAAATGGCTGATACTAGCGATTTGAGTAAATTGTTGTATAATAATGGGGAATAGCTGATGAGGATAAGATCAGCTTTTGTGTTTACAAATATAAAAGATTCATTTATTCGATGGAACTTGTTCAAAAAAGTGGCAGGGATCAAAACGAGTCAGCTGTCAGCTAATTGCTAGTATGAAGAGCAAAAAATTTTGCAAGTATTTCATTAAAATGAATCACGTATTTAGTTAAAGAAGAGAATCGATGTCTTTAAACTTGGACATCATAAGAAGAGGTGAAATTTGTGAGTACCATTAAAATTATCCCTTTAGGCGGCGTACGTGAAAATGGAAAAAACATGTATATCGCTGAAGTGGGAGAAGACATTTTTGTATTAGACTGCGGTCTAAAATATCCTGAAAACGAATTGTTAGGAATCGATGTCGTCATTCCTGATTTTACGTATTTGGAAGAAAATATCGATCGTGTAGCTGGTGTCTTTTTGACACATGGACATGCGGACGCAATCGGAGCACTACCTTATTTATTATCGAAGTTATCTGTTCCTGTTTTTGGTACAGAGCTAACGATCGAGTTAGCAAAATTGAGTGTCAGTCGGAATGATGCCGCAAAAGGATTCAAAGATTTTCATGTAGTAGATGAACACACAGAAATCGATTTTGGTGAAACAATCGTCAGTTTCTTCCGTACAACACACACGATCCCTGATTCAATAGGTATCAACTTGAAAACAAAAGAAGGCAGCATCGTCTACACAGGGGATTTCAAATTCGATCAGACAGCGATCCCGATGTATCAAACAGATTATGCCCGTCTAGCTGAGATTGGTAAAGAAGGGGTTCTTGCTTTGCTTAGTGAGTCAGCAAATGCAGAAAACCCAGTACCGGTTGCATCTGAATTGCAGATTGCAGATGAAGTGTTCGATACGATCAAGTATTGGGAAGGCAGAATTATTGTCGCTTGCGTAGCAAGTAACTTGCAAAGAGTTCAACAAGTGTTGGATGCAGCAGAAAAAGCGCAACGAAAAGTGGTGTTGACTGGTCAAGATTTTGAACGGATCATTCGGACAGCGATGCGCTTAGAAAAACTCCAACTTCCTAGTGAAGATCTACTTGTTACGTTGAAAGATATGAAAAAATATAAACCAGAAGAGCTGATCATCCTAGAAACAGGTCGCATGGGTGAACCTATCAAGTCTTTACAAAAAATGGCAAACGGTACGCACCGTAACATCAAGATCGAAGAAGGCGATTTGGTCTATATTACAACCACTCCTAGCATCGCAATGGAAACAATGGTCGCTAAAACGGAAGATATGATCTATCGAGCTGGCGGATCGGTGAAACTTATTTCTGAGAATATGCGGGTATCTGGCCATGCGAATCCTAACGACTTGCAGCTGATGCTGAACTTTATGAAGCCAACTTATTTTATTCCCGTTCAAGGAGAATATCGTGAATTGGCTGCACATGCTGATTTAGCCCACGCTGTTGGAATCCCGTATAAAAATATTTATATTACAGGGCGTGGCGATGTCTTAGAATATAAAAATAAGCGGATGAGTGTTGCTGGGACAATCAGCGCTGAGAATGTCATGATCGATGGACTAGGTATTGGTGATATCGGAAATATCGTATTACGTGATCGAAAGATCCTGTCAGAAGATGGAATTTTCGTGGCAGTCGTTACGATCAGTCGCCGTGAGAAGAAAATCATCTCAAAACCGCAAATTACATCACGTGGGTTTGTCTATGTGAAAGCGAGTCGTGATTTGATGAAAGAAAGCAGCAATATGATCGAAGAAATCGTTGGGAAACATTTAGAAAGCAATGATTTTGAATGGAGTAAACTCAAACAAGATATTAGAGATCAGCTTGGACGCTATTTGTTTGAACAAACAAAACGACGTCCTGTCATCTTGCCAGTGATCATGGAAGCTACTCAACGTAGAGGTAAAAAATAAGCATAATCAATAATGGTATGGAAATTTTTCTCCACAGTGAGAAGGATTTTCCATACCGTTTATTTTTATAGTTGATGATAAGATGAGAATGAAGTTACTTAAAGAGATAGGAGAGAAAAAGTAAATGGAAAAAACAAAAGTAGAAAACTATTTAGATGACTTAGGAGTAGGCTATCAACCTATTGATTTTAGAAAAGAAGATTTAGAAAATTTTGAGGCGGTATTACAAGCTCAAAAGATCGACCCAAAGCTTGTCTGCAAGACATTGGTTTTAAAAGGTGATAAAACAGGTGTGATCATTGCAATTGTTCCTTTAGCTGCACACTTGGATTATAAAAAAACGAGAAAAGTGTCTAAAGATCACAAAGTTGGTTTTCCCGGTATGGACTACGTGATGGCTTATACTGGCTATCCTCACGGAGCAAATACGCCAATCGGCATCCATAAAGAGCATCCAGACTATCTTTTTCTGGCGGACAACACATTGAAAGAACAAAATGAGTTAGTCATGTCGAGTGGTGAAATCGGTAGAAGCATCAAAATTGCTAGAAAAGACTTCGAAACAATCGTCCAACCAATCTATGCAGATCTGGTTTAAATTGTTTTTAGCGGCTGAAACTGACTTTGGACTTGGTGCAACCTGTATTATCTGTTACAATGATTTCGTATATACTGTACTATTATTTAGATAGATTTCTGAAAGTGAAATCGTTTTACTATTCATAATAAAAAGTGTTGGGAGTGGAAAAAATGAAAATTACTTATCACGGCCATTCTTGCCTAACCGTAGAAATGGCTGACGGACAACGGCTGATCATCGATCCTTTTATTACAGGAAACAGCAAGACGGATTTAACAGTGGAAAAAGTTAACACAGATTGGATCTTAGTTACTCATGGACATAGTGACCATATAGGAGATATGATCCCGATTGCTGAGAAAAACGATGCCACGATCATAAGTATTGTTGAAATCGCAGATTATGCACAAAGTCGTGGGGTAAAAGGACATGGGATGAATATCGGCGGTAAATACACGTTTCCCTTTGGTACAGTAAAATTCGTACCTGCACAACATAGTTCGAGCTATGAAGTTGATGGTATTCTGCAATATATGGGAGAACCTAGCGGAATTGTTATCCAAGCTGAAGGAAAAATGATCTATCATGCTGGAGATACAGCTGATTTCAGTGACCTTGCGTTGCTAAAAGAACAATTTTCGATTGATGTTGCATTTTTGCCGATTGGAGATAACTACACGATGGGGCCGGAAGATGCGGCGAGAGCAGCTAAACGGATCGGTGCTAAATTGGTCGTACCTATCCACTACAATACATTCCCAGTGATCGAACAAGATCCACAAGTATTTATCGATTTATTGACGGAAAACGAAGGAAAAATAATGAGCGTATCTGAAACGCTAGAAGTGTAGGGGTAGTTATGGCGACGAAGCATGATTTAATTTTAGAATATATTGAAAGTTTGCCAGTAGGAAATCGTATTTCAGTAAGAAGTATTGCAAAAGAACTGAGTGTCAGCGAAGGTACTGCCTATCGAGCAATCAAAGATGCGGAAAATGTTGGTTTAGTCTCGACCATCCAACGCGTTGGTACGATTCGGATCGAGCGGAAATTAAAAAAACATATCGAGCGTTTGACGTTTGGTGAAGTTGTACGGATCATTGAAGGAGATGTGTTAGGCGGTGCCTCTGGGCTTGATAAAGTACTGAACAAATTTGTGATCGGCGCAATGACAAAGCATGCAATGGAACGCTATATCACTCCCGGATCGTTGATGATCGTAGGGAACAGAGCAGAAGTGCAAAAGCTTGCTTTAGAGGATGGTGCAGCAGTACTCATCACAGGTGGTTTTGATACAACTCCTGAAATCGCACAGTTAGCAGATGAATTAGCCATGCCGATCCTGCGAACAAGTTATGACACGTTTACAGTTGCGACAATGATCAACCGTGCATTGAGTGATCAGTTAATCAAAAAAGATATCATGCTAGTCAGTGATATTTATATGTCAGCAGAAAAAACACACTACTTATTTCAAACAGATACAATTGCTGATTATCAGAAATTATCAGAAGAAACACAGCATTCACGATTTCCTGTAGTGAATCGTCATATGCGTCTGATGGGGATCATCACAGCAAAAGATGTGTTAGGAAAATCAGCTACTCAATTTATTGATCGTGTCATGACGAAAGAACCGATCAGTGTCAAAAAAACGATGAGTGTCGCTTCAGTCAGCCATCAAATGATCTGGGATGGCTTGGAAGTGATGCCAGTAGTGTCAGATGATTTGACTCTTGAAGGAGTAATCACTCGTCAGGATGTAATGAAAGCTATGCAGCTCGTCCAAAGACAGCCGCAAATCGCAGATACGATCTCTGATCAGATTTCTGGCAGCATCCAAACAATCGATGTGGATAAAGAAGGAAATCGTTTAGAGAATCCTAAATTCAAGTTTGTCGTGACCCCACAAATGGTCAACGGCGTCGGTACGATTTCCTTTGGTGTTTTGAGTGAGATCCTTGCAGATGTCGCACAAAAAACAATGGTGATGAATCAGCGAAGAAACATTTTGATCGAACAAGTAAATCTGCATTACCTACGTTTGATCCAATTAGAAAGCGAGCTAGATATACGTCCTCGAGTATTAGAAATAGGCAGAAGATCTGCCAAACTAGATATCGAAGTATACATTGAAAATACGATCGTTTCAAAAGCTATTGTGGTGTGTCAAGTAATGGAACGTTCTTAGAAAGCAGGAAAAAAATGTCTATCCAATCAGAAATAATAACAGAAATAAAAAAATATGATCGAATCATCATCCATCGGCATCAACGCCCTGACCCAGATGCTTTAGGCTCTCAAGTTGGGTTAGCAGAAATTTTACGAGAAAGCTTTCCAACCAAAGAGATTTATCAAGTGGGTGAAACAGTTGAGGGGCTTCGTTTTTTAGCAGAGATGGAGACGATAGAAAATCAGGTGTATCAAAATGCATTGGTGATCGTGACAGATACAGCAAATTCCCCTAGAATCAGTGATAAACGCTATGATCTTGGCGATAAACTGATAAAGATCGATCATCATCCAAATGATGAGCCTTACGGAGATTTGGTCTGGGTCAATACGGATGCAAGCAGTTGCAGTGAAATGATTGCTGAGTTTGCGTTGCTATTCCCAGATGAGCTAAAAATCAATGCGCAAGCAGCCCGTCTTCTTTATGCAGGGATCGTAGGGGATACTGGACGTTTCTTATATCCAGCTACTACCTCAAGAACGCTAGAGATTGCTGCAATCCTAATGAGCTATCCGTTTGATGCAAGTGCGCTAAACCGAGAAATCGAACAAATGCCTATGAAGGTAGCGAAACTTTCAGGGTATATCTATCAAAATATCGAAGTTGATGAACATGGCGCTGGCAAGGTGATCTTATCCCAAGAAATCCTTTCGAAGTACGCGATTGATGACTCCGAGACAGCTGCAATCGTCTCATTGCCAGGAGTGATCGATGAGGTATTAGCATGGGGGATCTTTGTCCAACAACCAGAAGGCTATTATCGTGTACGCCTACGTTCGAAAGGCCCTGTTATCAATGAACTGGCGAAGCGTCATCACGGCGGTGGACATCCATTAGCAAGTGGAGCCAATGCGAAAGATCTCACTGAAGTAGCAGAAATCTATCAAGAAATACAAGAAATGTGTCGGGCATTCAACAAATAATTTTGCCCAAAGCTTCTGAATGATAAGAAGATACATGCAATAATCGTAAAGGAAATCATTATTGTGTTAAAAATCACAAATGTGTCTTTTCAAATGGCGGGCTATCCGTTACAATATGGATTAACGCTATTTTTAAAGGAGAAAGAAGATGACATTACCAAATTGTCCGCAATGCGGATCTGAATATACCTATGAAGATCGAGGGCTTTATATTTGTCCAGAATGTGCAAATGAATGGAGCAGTGAAGAAACGAATCAACAAGAAGAAGGATTGGTTGTACTTGATGCAAACGGGAATCGTTTGGCAGAAGGGGATAGCGTCACAGTGATCAAAGATTTAAAAGTCAAAGGCGCTACAGGAGCAATCAAACAAGGCACGAAAGTCAAAAATATTCGTTTAGTTGAAGGCGATCATAACATTGACTGTAAAGTCGATGGCTTCGGTCCGATGAAGTTAAAATCAGAATATGTTAAAAAGCTATAAAAAGCTCAAGTTATTTTCACATTCTTTTCGTATTACTCATGGTAAAATAAGGTAAAGTAAAAAGGAGTGAAATCAACATGTATGGATATGGAATGTATGGTTTCTTTGATCCAACATTTATATTAGTCATAGCTGGTCTGATCATATCAGGAATTGCTTCGGCTTACGTCAATAGTACGTTTCGAAAATATGATCAAATACAAAGTAAAAACCATGTGACAGGTACGCAAGCAGCTCAATTCATTTTACAAAGTCAACAGATCAATGATGTTGGAGTGCAACAAATTGCAGGGAATTTAACAGATAACTACAATTCTGGGAATAAGATGTTGAGTTTATCTCAGGCAACTGCTCAGTCGACATCTGTTGCAGCAATCGGTGTAGCAGCTCATGAATGTGGACACGCTGTCCAAGACGCAGTCGGTTATGCACCGCTGAAAATCAGAGCGGCATTAGTTCCGGTTGCGAACTTTGGCTCAATGATCTCATTTCCACTGATTTTGGTAGGGGTACTTTTAAGCTGGAATGATACCTTGATCAATATTGGAATATTTGCTTTTTCGTTAGCTTTATTGTTTCAATTAGTCACATTACCGGTGGAATTCAATGCATCAAGACGAGCAATCCGTATCTTAAGTGAAGGCGGTCTTTTGGCAGAAGATGAAGTACCGATGGCCAGACACGTATTGTTTGCAGCCGCATTGACTTATGTAGCAGCTGCTTTATCTACTTTTTTACAGTTGTTACGTTTGATCCTGATTTTTGGTGGAAACAGAAGAGATTAGGAACAAAAAGAATCATTTTTTACTTTTCTTTCATTCAAAACCGACAGTGAAGTGGGCTGTCGATCATAGAATTTGAACTACGAATTCTTGTGATCGACAGCTTTTTTGTATTCTCTGTTCTTGCTCTATTGGATGCAGTACTTCTCCATGCGTAAATAAATCCAATTAGTATTTAGTCAAAAAATATCAATTGAGATACATTTTTTTGATCAAGTTGATCAGTTTGGACCATGATTCATTCTCATCGTGTGGATCAAGATAAAAGATTTCAGCATTTTGCTGGGATATCTCAAATTCATCGGTGATGATCAAATCTGCCTTTTCTGGAGTTTCAGTAATATGTAGGAATTGCTCATTAAAGAGATTTTTCAATCGACTTTTTATGTAATAATTACCGGTCAATGGTTTGTTTATTTGAAAATGAATAAAGAGTTCTTTTTTTTCTTCTGCGTGTAAAAGTGTATGGATCAACTGACTAAGTTTTCCAGTAAGTATTTCTTTGTGGGGGGAATGTAAGTAGACACATTCGATAAGTGCTTTTATTTTCTCCAGTTGGCTATCTTCAATTGCTTTACTTGGCGACTTTTTTGGAAAAAAAAGTGGCTGGAAATCTTCGTCGTTCGTTTCTAGCAATAAAATGAACGACGTCATCATGATGATGAAATACCCGTAATAATATTTTTTTTCTGGTGTACGAATAAAAGGAAAGGAATCAGCAAGTTTTTTTACTAAGAGCGAAGTTTTTCGGCAAATTGGATGGTTACTTTTAGATAATTCATAACCAAAAAGTGTTTTTTGCTGATCCGAAACTAGATTAGGAAAAAAGTAGCACAGCAGGAAATTAAATATGATGATTTCATTCATTGCGATATTTTGCGGAAAGATTGAAAAAAAGTGCTGTTTGAACTCTCCAGAAAAATCTTTTGTTTGATAGATGATCCTCATTATTTCATAGGTGGATAGCATTGTAGGATCGTCCAGATGTTGCAGCTTCGATCGAATCATAAAAATGGCCATCAGCAAGAATCTGTTTTCATATTGTTTGATCGCTGTTTTTGTTAATAGTTCATGTGACAGCAACTTCTCTTTTTTTACCGAAGAATATCTCAGACTTTTTAGAGGCCATTGAATACCTTGGAAAGATTCTGAGAAAAAATGATACATAAAGACTCTTAAAAAAAGTTCATTTCCTGTGATCATATAGCAATTTTGGCGTGAAACAAGTTGTAATTGGAAACGACCTAATACTTTATTCAATTGCCTCTTTAGTTTCTCAAGATAAGAAGGTGAAATATATAGCTGCTCGAGTAAGACTTTTTTAGGGACATGAGTGTCCGGATAATTAAAAAGCAATAATAAGAATTTGAATCGATTTGATTCTTGAAGATAGAATAACTTTACCCTATAGAAAATAGTCATTTTATCATTTAAACTTGGCTCGATCGTTTGGATCGTTCCTTTCGCTGTAGACTGGATAAAGTTGGCGATTTTTAAATATTGGAAAATCGTTCCATTCAGCTTTCGTATGATTTCTTTGATGGTTCTTTTGGGAATCGACAAAGTAGTCGCTAATTCTTGTAGCGTACATGTCTCTTTTTGAATGATCGTATAGAGAACAAGTAATTCTTTTTTTCTAGCATCGATTAACATGAAGTCCTCCTTTTTAATCTTATTGTTGTCCAGAACGAGACAAAAAATGTGAGTGGAAAGTGTTTTCAATGTATGTTATTCTCACATTATACTAGAATATTATTTTTATAATCGTTATTTAAAAAGCATCATTGATTCATTTATCCTATTGTTTATTTCTTTGCTTGATTTGTCAAGCTATAACGGATGGTATAAAATAAAAAATTTGTTTTTATGTTGATATTAAGCCTTAAGTGTTATGTTTTAACAGCAATGTGTATGATGAGTCATGAACAAATCAGTGTTCAGTTATACCTTGTGGGAAAGCTTGCACAAATTTCTGTTATGTTTGTTATTTTTATCGATGAGGAAACGAATACACAAGAATAGGATCAGTCAATAAAATCCAAATGAAAGGACGGATGAGTCCGTGGGAAGAGTAACAAATTTTAGTAAAGAGTATTTACTCTTTAAAAGTATGGTGTATGCTGAAGAAAACGGGATATCGATGATAACAGCGAGAAGCTTAGCTTCTTTTTGTGGTTGCTCTACTTATCCAATCTATGCGCATTTTAAATCGATACGTATACTAAAAGAAAAAATACTTGAGGAGATCACGATTTGTTTCGATCGTTACTTGACGGAGTATGTCGTAGATGATTTTTTTAGTATTGTTCATTTATTAAAAGAATTCTTTTCGATCCATGAAAGTATCAAGGGTGTGGTGATCAAATCTGAATTAGATATGGCTTCCTTATTCAAACGTGCATTTTTTGAGTACATACAAGAACAAACCGGAATCAAAGAACCTTACTTATTAGAACTATTGTGGTTAAATGCTTTGGGTAGTTTGAATTCGGACAAGTCTTCCCATGAATTTTTCGAAACGATGACATTGATCTGGAACAAGCTGGCGGAGTTGGAAGAAAACTTACCAGAAGTTTTGACCAATATCCAGTACTTGCCTAGTAGATGAGAGACAGAAAATGATTTTAGTCTAAATTTCTTTGTTTTTTTTACTCAGGCAACGGGGTTAAATAGTACGTTTATTCTTTTGTCTATGCTATGATTAAGTTAGATAAAAGGAGCTGATAATTATGAAAACATCAACAAAAGTAACGATCGGATTAACTGTCGCAGCTGCTGCTAGTGTGGCAACTACTGTTATTGTTTCAGGTAAAGTGATTGAAAAGATTCATCATCTAACGACTCGATCAAAAGTAAAAAAATTCGTGAACGATAAATTTGATGGCAATGAAAAATTATTAGATATCGTCGATCATTTATCGGATAACGACTTGGACTCTTTGATGGGGATATTAAAAAAGATCAAATCTGGAAAAAAGAAAATTTCAGTTTATGGTGATTCACTAAAAGGATCAACGGAAGATGTAAAAGATCGTCTGTTGCATTTTATCGATAATATGATGTGAGACACTATCGAGTTAAGCTTAAAAGACTAGTCAACGAGCAAGGAAAAGGAATTTTCCAAAGACCGTTTGACTAGTCTTTTAAGCTTTTTTTATTATTGTCTTCAGACCTAATATGCTGTGGTCGACTGATCAAAGTTGGTTTAGCCTACAGCCATCATCAGGAAGTTTTTATGATCTAGTTCATACATTATAAATTTTGTTAGGAGGCAGCATCCGTGATTTCCCTTAACGTTTGTGCCAACTGGTGGACTTGCTCAAGGGTCGTCGCTGAACTGAATGAGACTCGAAAAAAGTGATCTGCTTGATTTTTGTCCAGTCCTAATGCGGCTAAGCTGGGATCGACTAACTCACGACTGTTGCAAGCCGCAGTCGTCGATAAGGCGAAATCTCTTTCCGCCATCGCCGTCACAAGATCGCTGGCGCCAAGGGAGGGGGAAAATAATCCGAGGATTCCTGGAAAATCCCCCGCAACGAACTCCCAATCAGGCAAATCATTGATCAAAGCCTGTTGAAGCCTCCGAAAATAAGTCAGATTTTGCAACATTTCCTTAAAGGCTTCACTAGCCGCCTGAGTAAAAGCCGCAATGGCCGGCAAATCTTGTGTCCCACCACGAAAACCTTGTTCCTGCGTCGTTCCAGGACTGAGGGGGCGAAAAGCGACTGTTGAATCAAGATACAGTAAGCCACAGCCTTTGGGACCAGCGAGCTTATGACTGGCGGCACTAAAAGAGCTGATACCTTTTGGTAAAGGCTGTTTACCAAAACTCTGGACACAATCGCAGTGAAACAGGATTTTGTGTTGGCGAGCTATCTTGGCCAAGGCATCAATCGGTTGTTGGATTCCAGTCACCGAATTGAGTTGTTGGATAACCACCAGTCCCGTCTGATCTGTTAGTGCTTCAGCGAAAACAGCCGGTGAAATTTTTCCTTGCTGATCAAGGGGCAGTTTTGTTACCCGAATCGTTGGATCAGCGGCCAAAGCATAAAGTAATGAGGGATGTTCAATCGGGCTGACCAACACTTCCCGTCTTTCTTTTGGAAGTAGTTTTAAACTCAAAGCTAAAGCCAATTGATTACTTTCGGTTCCGCCACTGGTGAAAATCAAACTTTCGGTTGGTTTCTCAACCAGTTCGCTAAAGACTTGCCGGCAATGGCTCAATAATTGTTGAGCAGCCTGTCCAATGGGGTGGTTGCTGGAGGGATTCCCATAATATTTTTCCGCTGTTTCAAGGTAAACTTTTAATGCAATCGCTGACATTGGTGTAGTTGCCGCATAATCAAAATAGTTCATAGAAACTCCTTTCTAAACTGTCTTGACATGTATGGTAGAATAGGTGCATATTATTGTCAAGACACAAACATATTGGGGATCGATTTAAGATGAAAACAAAAACAGTAATTATTGTTGGTGGAGGCCTAGCCGGTAGTTTGACTGCCACTAGCTTACAGGAGCAATGTAAAGTGACATTGTTTACCAAAAAAAAATTGACCGATTGCAATTCGATGCTAGCACAAGGGGGAATTGCTGTTGCTATGTCACCAGATGATAATTGGCAGGCCCACTATCAAGATACTCTCAAAGCCGGTGTTTTTCATAATGATCCGGCGGCAACGAGCCTATTAGTCAAAAATGGGGTCACAGCGATCGAGAAGATGATTCAACAAGGAATGGCTTTTGATCAAGATGAGCAAGGAAATTGGCAATTTGGTTTGGAAGGAGCCCATAGTTCTCCTCGAATTTTACATTGTCATGGAGATCAGACCGGTAAATATCTGACCCGCTTTGCCCATGAACATTTGGCGCAAGTGGAAATCAAAGAAAATCAGCCGGTGACTCGTTTGCTCTTAGGGGAGGGACGCTGTATCGGGGTGGAATATCTGAGTGAAACCCGAGAACCTACACAACTTTATGGGGATGCTGTCATTTTAGCAACTGGGGGCATCGGCGGGTTGTATCCTTTGACCACTAATGACGAAACCATCACCGGCGATGGAGCGGCTTTAGCTATCCGAGCGGGAGTAAGCTTAGCGGATATGGAATTTGTTCAATTTCATCCGACATTATTAACCCAGGATGGAAAGTGTTACGGCTTGATTTCCGAAGCTGTCCGGGGAGCGGGGGCCCATTTAGTTGATGAGCATGGTCGCCTAGTGATGAAGGAGGTCCATCCAATGCAAGACCTAGCTCCACGCGACATCGTGGCACGGGTATTGACCGCAGAATATCAAGCCGGTCATCAAATTTTCTTGGATCTGAGGGAAGTACAAGATTTTGAAACACATTTCCCCCAGATTACCCAATTAATCGATCGCCATCAAATTCCATTTCGGCAAAACAATTTGATTCCGGTTCGACCAGGGGCACATTTTATGATGGGGGGAATTGCTACGGATCAAACTGGTGCTACTAGCTTGCCAGGATTGTATGCAGTCGGAGAGGCCGCTTGTACCGGAGTTCATGGCGCGAATCGCTTAGCCAGTAATTCCTTATTGGAGTGCGTTGTCTTTAGTCACCAAGTAGCCCAAGGGATTGCGGATTTACCCGACGAAACAAAAGCGACAACACCTATTTCTCAAAAACTAGCCGATAAATTTACTTTACCGGATAAAGCAGTATTGCAAACTCGGGCTTGGGCAGCGCTGGGAATCCAACGAAGTCCAACAGAAATCGAGGAATTTTTAACTTGGCTGGCCCAGTTTGATTTTCAATCTTTACCAGCCCACTATAGTTTAAATGAATTAGAAACAGCAAATTTGTGCTTAGTGGCTGAAGCAATTGCTCAAGCAGCCTTGGCACGCAAAGAAAATTTAGGGGCCCATGCCTGGAGGGAAAATTAAGATGAATCAGATTGCAGTAAAAGACGCATTACACTTATTTCTCAATGAAGATCTCGGTTTTGGTGATCTTTCCAGTGAAACAATCTTTCCCGTCGAAGCTCAAGGGGAAGGAACCTTTCTTCTAAAAGCTGATGGAGTGGTTTGTGGTTTATTCATTGCCCCGTTAGTCTATGAATTATTAGGAGGACAGGTGGAATTTACGCCGCTAGTGGCAGAAGGAAGTTATCAATCGGCAGGAACTATTTTGGCAAAAGTCACCGGACCGATTCGCACACTGTTAACCGGCGAACGGACAATCTTGAATCTATGGCAGCGAATGGGAGGAATTGCCACCGCGACTAGGATTGCTTGTGAGCGTCTCGCTGACCCAAGTATCAAAATCTGCGACACCCGCAAGACGGCGCCAGGGCTACGATTGTTTGACAAGTACGCGGTGACACAAGGTGGTGGGTTTAATCATCGTTTTGGTTTAGACGATGGGGTGATGTTAAAGGATAATCATATCTCCTTTGCCGGTGGGATACCAACCGCCGTTAAAAAAGCCCGCCAACAATTAGGCCACATGGTAAAGATCGAAGTGGAAGTGGAAACAAAAGAAGAATTGCAGGCGGCGATTGAGGCTCAGGTGGATGTGATTATGTTCGATAACCGTACGCCCACTGAAGTCAAGGAATTTCAGCAGCTGGTCCCCGCCGGTATCACCACTGAAATTTCTGGTGGGATTACATTAGAAAATATCGCGAACTATCAAGGAACGGGGGCTGATTGTATTTCTCTAGGCTTTCTGACCCACTCAGTAACAGCTTTAGATATCAGTTTTAATAGTAAGGAAGGAGTAAAAGGATGAGCATTTTGACAGAATTTCAAGGGCAACGCATCACGCAGGATTATTTTGATGCTTCAGCAAGTCAGCTAACAGAAAAAATTCTGGCAGCAAAAAAACAATTCGGTTCGCGGCTATTAATCTTGGCTCATCACTATCAAAAAGATGAGATTGTGGCCTTGGCCGATGAGGTAGGGGATTCTTTACAATTGGCTCAGCTTGCCGCCAAAAATAAAACGGCGGAATATATCGTTTTTTGTGGCGTCCATTTTATGGCGGAAACAGCTGATATGTTGACAGAAGCCAATCAGCAAGTAATTTTGCCAGATTTGACTGCGGGTTGCACGATGGCAGATATGGCGGATCGTTATCAACTACAGGCCGCTTGGGAGCAGCTACAGGAGAAATATCCTGCTGAAATTTTACCGATTACCTATATTAATTCGACTGCTGCAGTGAAAGCTTTTGTTGGGGAACACGGGGGAGTTACCGTGACTTCCAGTAATGCGACCCAGGTGTTGAAATGGGCATTCAAGCAGAAGAAGCGAATCTTTTTTTTACCGGATCAACATTTAGGCCGCAATACAGCTTTTGGGATGGGCATTCCTTTATCAGACATGGCCCTGTGGAATCCCCGTAAAAATGAACTGATTGCCTCCGCTGAAACTGACCCAAGAGTGATTCTCTGGGATGGCTGGTGTTCGGTGCACCAACAATTTACCTCAGGTCAGATCAAAGCCTTGAAGCAAGCTGACCCTGAGATTAACATAATCGTCCACCCTGAATGTCCTCAGGAAGTAGTGGCGTTGGCCGACGAGTATGGCTCCACCAATAAAATCTTGCAGGTGGTGTCGGCGGCTCCGGCGGGTAGTCATTGGGCGATTGGAACTGATAATAATCTTGTCGGTCGAATGAAGGACACCTTTACCGATAAAAAAATCAGTTTTTTGAATCCTCGTTCCTGTGCCTGCTTGACGATGAACCGCATCCGTTTGCCTCATTTAGCTTGGTCTTTGGAACAATTGGTGAAAGGTGAAGTCGTCAACCAGATCACAGTCGATGAAAGAACCACAAAATCAGCTTTAAAGGCCCTTGAACGGATGTTAGCCTTAAGTTGATCAGATGATATTGGTAGTAAGTCAGAATAGTCAAAAAGCTAGGCGCTGAGGAAATAGTCTAAATACCTTAGTTCTTAGCTTTTTGTGAGTTCGCGGTAGTTGGTTTTCGGTATTGGACTCAACGCACTTTTTTCGCTGGAGCAACTCATTGGGAACTTCCGTGGCTTGGCATCGTGTCAGAAGAACTAATTCGCCTAAAAATTATCAAGAATTTTTGGGACGAATTAGCCAAAGAAAACTAAAAAACAGCAATTTGTGAATCAACGTTATGAAGCAGACATTATACTGGTGTTTCATCCAGGGTGTTTTTAAACCAAAATCCGGTATAGAAATTTCCATCGACCTTGTTCGTCTGTCCAATGAGGGCTCAAGATGGATGGGCTAGCGGAAAATTTTAGTTATCCATACAAAGAAAAATATTACTAGAAGTGTAATGATGTTATAATTACGTTAATATCATTAACCGATAATAGTATTACAGAGAACTTTGTAAAGAATAGTGTGCTGTTTTAGTAAAAATAGAAAGGTATGTTATGTTGATGACAGTATTTTTAC
>SKEH01000537.1_pt1 | contig 21805 bp, 19 predicted proteins | sample 4826571 | NCBI WGS metagenome assembly SKEH01 (sample SAMN11008814, study PRJNA524170) | human gut metagenome | biome: Human fecal sample; material: Feces; isolation source: fecal sample from pouch patient p29 | host: Homo sapiens | place: Israel: Tel-Aviv | collected 2016-09-14 | reverse complement strand
ATTCGATTTCGTCGTCCCACCTCCGCACAGTTGAGTAGGGCTGTAAAAGCTGATGAAATCAGCGTAGTAGAGCCCACTCAACCACTGCGTCTTGCTCGACAATCCAAAAATAATTGAGAGGCTAGGATTTTTGTCCCAGCCTCTTCATTTTAAAACCCAGCAACAAATTCCTTGATGGCTTGCGCGAGTTCATAGGGTTTATCGGTATTGAGTAGATGGCCTCCGTCTGCGATTTCTTGATAGCAGCCTTTTGGCAGGAGCTTGGCCAATTTTTTAGAAGAAGATTGATTGGCCCAATCTCTGCTACCACAAACAACCAAGCTAGGGAGAGGGCAAGCTTTAACGGTATCGGTTAAATTGAGCCCTTTTAATTCGGTCAAGATTTGAAGCATCTGTTGTTTATTGGCATCTTGTTTTTCAAAGACATGCTTGGGAAGCAGACGAAAGAGGAGGATCTGGAGCCGATAGAGGGGATTGGTGTTAAGTTTGTATTGTGTTCCTACAAGGACTAAGCCCTTGAGTTGCGGGAAGTCTTGTCTGGAGAGATCAAGAGCGAGCACGCCACCTAGTGAGAGTCCTACCAGAATAAAGGGTTCGCTTTCTTGCTGGAGGCGCTCCATCAACCTTTCTTTGACTTCCTGATAGCTTTCTTTTGGATGGGAGAAAATATCAAAAGTTTTGGAGTGCAAGGGTGAAAGTGCAAATTGGACTCCTTGCCAAGAGAGGACATCTTGCCCTAGTCCATGTAAAAAAATAAGTTTCATCAGGAATCCTTTCTTTGAAAATCGAGTTCGTAGAGACCACGAAGAGCATTGCAGGCATAAATACGATCAGCGTCTGTTAAATCGTTCAGAGTCAAGAGTTTTTCTTCCACCTGCTGGGTCTCAAGAAGATGGCGCCGATAAATGCCATCGAGTAAGGGGAGGTGAGCTGGTGGGGTATAGAGTTGTCCCTCTATCTCCAGCACCAGATTGCCAATCGTCGTCTCTAGCAAGGTTCCGTCTGGCAGATGGAAAATTTGCTCGTGATCTGACTGGTTGAGATGGTCTCTCTGACTCGTTTTGAAATAAGTAAATGGCGTCGCTAAATCAAGCTTCTGCTCTGTCAGTTGGGCCTGTAGATAGCTAGCTGGCAAGTCTGTCAGCTCCGTGATTACTAGGTGAAAGGTCCCGTTTTTTTGCAAGGCAATCCGACAACGATAATCAAGGTTGGACTCCAAATGAGCAAGCTCTTCTTGAAGTTCTTTCAGGAGTTTGGGTTCATCATAAGGATAGGCAAAGTAGCGACTAGCTTCTCTCAAGCGTGTTACATGTTTGTCTAAGAAAGTCAACTCTCCTTGGTGGATGCGGCCGGTCGTCAGGAGCTCAAAGTGAGGCTCTTGCCGGTAAAGGACAGCTGATTTTTGCTTGGTTTCCTGGTATTCACTTTCCCATTTACTGTCCCAAGTGATGCCTCCTCCCACGCCATAGATGGCTTGATCCCCCTGCATTTGAAGGGTCCGGATGGCTACATTAAAAATCCGTTTCCCTTTTGGAAGAAGGATGCCGATCGTTCCACAGTAGACACCTCGAGGAGACTTCTCCGTCTTTTGGATGATTTCCATAGTGGAGATCTTCGGTGCTCCTGTAATCGAGCCACAAGGAAAGAGAGCTCGGAAGGTTTGGATCAGGTCGATTTCAGCTCGTAAGCGACTTTCAATGGTCGAGGTCATCTGCCAAACAGTGGAGTATTGCTCGACTTGGCAGAGATGGGTCACCTGCTCACTTCCAATCTCCGAAATCCGGTTCATGTCATTGCGGAGGAGGTCGACGATCATCATGTTTTCTGCTCGATTTTTCGGGTCGGCTTCTAGCCAAGCAGCCTCTTGAAGATCCTCTTGGTTGGTGAGACCACGGTGCGTCGTTCCTTTCATGGGGCGCGTGGTCAGTAGCCGGTCGTCTTGCTCAAAAAAGAGCTCAGGACTGATGGAGAGGATGGAGACATCATCGTGCTGGATGAAGGCATTGTAATGGGCTTTCTGCTCTACCACCAAGCGATTGTATATAGCCAAAGGATCTGCTTTTAGCTCTTGAGAAAGCTGGACAGTGTAGTTGACCTGGTAGGTATCTCCCTGGCGGATATGGTGATGGATGGTCTCGATGGCTTCTTGATAAGCAGGTGCCTCTACCTCTTCCTTCCAATTGGCTGGAAGATCCACAGCTTCATAGTGCTCTGGGAAAGGAAGGGTTTCGACCTCCTCGTGGATAGTAAAATAGAGGAGATACTCTCCCATAAGAGGTGCTGGATGGACAGCAAACTTCTTCTCAAAAGCAGGAGCAGCCTCATAGCTGACATAGCCAACCGCATAAAAGCCTTGCTCCTGGTAGGCTTCGACTTCTCTAAGAAGATCCTCTACCTGGTCGAGGTTTCTAGTTTTTAATTCCTTTATGGACTTGGTGAAAAGGTAGCGCAAACCAAGCTCTTTAAAATCAATAATCGTTTGTTTATGCATGCTTTGAGTATATCAAAAATAGAGGAAAAAAGGTAGATAAGGATGCAAGATTCCTTGATTGGCCTTCCCTTTCATGCTAAAATAACCATAGAAACTGCTTTGGGCAAGGAGTAGGACCATGCAAAAGAATCCCCTCTATAACACCTCTAGTATCAGCTTTTTTCAATACCTCTTTGCGATTGCAGTGATTTTGGTGCATAGTGGTCGCTTGACCTCCTATGAGCCACTGCATTTTGGTCTCAAGAGTATGCTCGGCCGGCTAGCGGTTCCATTTTTTATCGTCTGTGCCAGCTTTTTCCTCAAATAATCCCTAGGGAATTCTCAGAAAATGAAGGCCTATCTGGTCAAAATCGTAAAAACCTATTTGTTTTGGAGTTTCGTTTACCTCCCTTATGCCTGGCTCTTTTTCTCCTTCCTGTTTATCTCTTTCCAGCAGGAATCTTGATTGCTCTGGTCTACTTGGGAATGTGCTACCAACTCTGGTATATTCCTGCTTTTTTACTGGGCTTGTTTTTGGTCAATCAATTGGTCAAACGCCTAGGTATGGTTTGGACGGGGGTGATCACTTTTCTTCTTTACTGCTGGGGCTTGATCGAGACCTATTCGGCTTATCTGGACACCACAAGTCTTCTTAAGGGTTACCAGCTCTACAGCAATTTATTTTTTACAGCGCGAAATGGTCTCTTTTACACGCCCATTTTTATCTATATGGGTTATTATCTGTATGACCATTTTCATGCACAAACTTTTAGAATTCACCGTTGGCAAAAAGTAGCTCTTGCCTTTGGACTCTTCTGTTTAGAAGGCATGATCATTTTTCGAAATGAAGGAATCGATAAGAACTTTTTCTTTCTCCTTCCCTTTGTGACGCTCTATTTGGTCAATGCTTGCTTGAAATCGTCTTTTCTAAAAACCTATGATCTACAGTATTTAAAACAGATGAGTATGGCCCTTTACTTTTCCCATCCAATCTTCATCGAGTGTGCTCGCTATGGCTTTAGGACTCTCCCTCTTTCTTATCCAGACAGGGGCAAGCTGATTTTTGTGACGGCCTTGTTTGGCAGCCATCTCTTTGGAGTGGCCATGCTGTGGGTACGAGATAGAAGGGAAAAACAAAAGATTCCTTCAAATGGTGAAGAGTTAGATGAAATAACCAACCAATAGTAGGGTGTACAAACCTCAAACAGTTGTGTTTGAGGTTTTTTGTAAGGACAAATTAAGGGCGGATAAGGATTGTTAGGCCTGCTCCACCTCATTTATAGATGTTTCATTTGATTGCCCTTGGATAGAAGGAAGGGGAAATCATTACCAGATAGCGACTTATAATATAGACATTAGTGCAAATAATGTCTATATTATTAAATATTAATTATTTAATTTGAAAAGCAATATATATTTTAAAAAATAATTGATAAAATTAGAGGGAGGGCCTTTTTGGAAGGCTAACAAAAGTAAGGAGATAAAACATGAAAAAGCTTAGTTCATTATGGAAAACCTTTTTGAAAAAAGGTTTTGCCATTTTAACGATTCTCATGATGCTAGGCCAGATTGGTCAAGGGGCTGTAACTGCCTATGCCAACCAGCTAGCAGTTGGAGATAACGGGGCCTTGGATGTTACCCTTTTGTATGGGGACAAACAAGACCATCCAGGTGGCATGTCCTATTTTACAGGGGATACCATGTCTGGCTATATCCAGATTACCCCTAAAAATTTGACAACCGACATTAACGATGTCGCGATTACTTTGAAAGTACCAGGCAAGTACCTCAGAGAAGTCAGCATTCCAGACTTTAATAGTGCCTCAGAGCATGATAAACCAACGGTAACAAAGGTTGGTGATGATTATCAAGTCACCCTTCACTTTAAAAATTACCAAAAATCAGAAGTGTTGACCTTGCCTTTTATCGGGAAGTTTACAATCGGGTATCCACCGACGAATTACTCGCTAGATATCACAGGAACTTTGAACATCAATGGGCAAGAAACAGCGCTCAATGATATCATTTGGAAGCCTAAGTACAACGATTATCGTTTCACCAAGTACATCAACCAAAACTTTAACGAAGCCATGTCTAAGGACTATGCGGAAGCAATGCCAGGTATTGTCAAAGGTGCGGATGGAAAGAACTATATTGAAACACCAACTTCTGTCCCATTTGCCTTTCAATTGGACGGAATGCGTGGTCAATACGGTGGTCAATACCGTCAGTTAGAATCAGCAACGATCACTGATAAGTTGCCAACCTACACAGATAAGAGTGGGAAGACTCGTACAGCTGTTCTTGATACAACCAAGTCTGAAGGCTGGGTAGACAATGGAGATGGAACCGTTTCGAAGACGTTTACAGCCGTACCAAATGATAATCCGGCAACGTATCACATAGATCTGATGACTCAAATCAAGAATTCAAGTTACCTCTACTTGAAATTCCCGGATTTGGTATTAGAAAAAGACCAAACCCTCAAGGATGTCCTTAGTAAGGATTTGACCAACACGGGTAGTATAGTAGGAATTCCTGCCAACCGTGGAGAGGGCGAACCAGATATTACAGCGGAAGATTCCCTTATTTTCCGTTTGACTTCACGTGACCTTGAAGGAGCCGGAAGCTTTGCCAAACGGGCTGATGGGGATGTTTATGATTCAACAGAATACAAGGCTGCTAATTACAAGTGGATTCTAAAATTTCATAATAACACCCCTTCACCTCAGAAGAATTTTGTTTTTTACGATGAGACCGTGGACCCTCGCTTGAAGTTTACCAGGATCGATTATAGTCGCCTGATGGAAGGAAACTATGGGATTGGGAAACAAATCCATACCATTGTCAAACGAATCATCCTGACTATGGAAGATGGTAGTACGAAAGAAATTCAGTCAGAAGCAGATAAAGACGGAAACGGTCTAATTGATTTGACCAAGTATGGAACGGTTGTGGGCTGGCGGATGGAAATGAAGGATGATTTTGTCCTTCAATCTGGTCAGGGAATTACCCTCAATAGCTATACAAGCTTCAAGGATCCTGAAAAGACGCGTTACGATGAAAACGATGCAACCAAAAATGTCTACAAGAACACAGGCCGTGTGACCTATAAAACACAGTCAAATGTTGCCAAAGATCAGTCGGCAGATTGGACTTTCAAGCTTATCCCATTGAAGGAGAGTTTTGAAATTGCAAAAACGACTGATTACAATGATGTTCGCTATACTGATGGACAAAATATTCGTTTTGGTTTGATGGCAACCAAAGTAGTTTTAGATCCTGATAAGAATTATGGAGACCTACGGATTATTGATCTTTATGATCCGAATACCCTTAAAGTCGATTTTAAAGATTTTGAGAGAAACCTTGCCTCTAGTGAAAAAGGTATGAAATTCCTTAAGAGCTACGAGGTCATTGAAAATTACCACAATTCAGGTCGAACCGCTATTGTGATGCATTTGGACCAAAAAGAGTTTATTAAAGCTTCTCTTATGGATCTTAATCGTGTGCGTTTACCGTTTATCGTAGCCGATTTAAAAGGAAAAGATGACGGTGGAATCTTCACCAATAAAGTATATGTGGCAGGAGACGGAATCCACGATCTTGAAAATGCCAACCCTGATCGAGTTACCGAAGATGTCTATGACTTAAACGGGAATGGATCAACAACCGATAAGATTCCTTATGCTCAATCAAATTATACGATTGTCGCAGCAGAAGGGATCTATGCTCGCAAATACATTGCTAAAAATGATGATCTATCCGATGCATCTACTGTTACTCGTACCTTCAAACCTGGTGAAACCTTTAACTACAAGATCACCATTAAAAACAATACAGATAAGCCAGTCGAAGACGGAGTTGTTTACGATGCTCTACCAAAAGTACACGATGTCAATACCCTAGATGGTTCAAATCGTTTGACTGAATATACGGTTAGCCTCCGTGGACCTGTATCTGCCCCTGAAGGCTGGACAGTCTACTACACGACAGATCCTAGTGTCACAAGTGACACCATGGAGCGGGCAGCAGATAAGGATATCTGGACGGCAGCTGTAGCAGATTACAGTCAAGTGACGGGTATCAAGTTTGTGGCGGATAAAGGAACGACGATCCCAGCACGTAGCGAAGCAAACTTTGGTGTCCCAGTTGTTAACCCAACGGAGTTGACCAAAGACGTCAAAGACTTGATGCAAAAACGCACCAAAGATAATGAAGACAACGGTGGACGTTCAGGAGTGGTCCAAGCCCATAACCAATTTGGATACAAGGCCAAAGGCCACGAAGGAAACCGTGAGTCCAATACCGTAACTGCACAAATCTTCTCAGCTGCTTTCCAAGTCAAGAAAGTGGATAAGGACAATCCGAAGAAAGCTCTTGAAGGTGCTACATTCACCTTAACAGATGCAAATGGTGCGGTTGTTGCGACGGCAACTTCTGATAAGAATGGAGAACTCTCTTTTAACACCTTAACAGAAGGAACCTATACGCTCAAAGAAACTAAAGCACCTGCTAACTATAAGTTGGATGAAACTGAACATGCAGTAGTTGTCACCTATGATGCAGACAAGCAAATCTACCACGTGACTGTGGATGGACAAGCGGTCGGATCTAAAGCAGTCCCAGTTGAGATCGCTGATGAAGCAGATATCAAGTATATCGATCTTGAAGCTTCAAAAGTTTGGGATGACCAAGACAACCAAGAAGGGCTTCGCCCAGAAAGTGTCGAATTCCAACTTTATAAGAATGGAAAAGCGCAAGGAAAAGCAGTCACGGTCTCAGCCGCAACAGACTGGAAAGCTCACTTTACGAATCTTCCAGATAAAGACAGTGACGGCAAGCTCAATACCTACACTGTTAAAGAAGTGAAAGTTCCGACTCATTATACGGTCGATACAGAAGAAGCCAGCTTCACAGATGGGAAAGCAACCATCACCAACAAGCGCACTCCTGAGACAACGACAGTTACTGTCAAGAAAATCTGGAATGATGCACAAAACCAAGACGGTCTTCGCCCATCTACTATCAAAGTTCACCTCTTAGCCAATGGTAAAGAAGTGCAATCAATCGATCTTGCTGGTCAAGGAAATGAATGGAACTATACCTTCACAGACCTCCCAGTCTACAAAGATGGTCAAAAAGTTGTCTACACAGTGACTGAGGACAAAGTGGACAATTACACCACTAAGATTGATGGAACAACGATTACCAATAGCTACAAACCTGGTAAGACAAGCCTCACCGTTACCAAAAACTGGGAAGATGCCAATAACCAAGATGGCCTCCGTCCAAAAACGATTAAGGTTCAATTGTATGCTGGGGATGAAAAAGTTGGTCAAGCTGTTGAATTGTCAGCAGATAACAAATGGACCCATACCTTCTCAAACCTAGACGAGAAGAAAGCTGGCCAAGTTATCAACTATACCGTCAAAGAAATCGATGTCCCAGAAGGCTACACACAAGCCGTCGAAGCAACAAATCCAGGCCAAGTAGTCGTGATCAATACGCACGCTCCAGAAAAGACCAAGGTAGAAGTGAGCAAGAAGTGGGAAGATGCTGATAACCAAGATGGTCTACGCCCAACCAGCATTCAAGTTCAGTTGTACAAAGATGGCGTTCCTACTGACCAAGTATTAGAACTATCTGCAGCGAATGATTGGAAAGGCGCGTTTGAAAACCTTGATGCCAAGGCTGCTGGAAAAGCCATTACTTATACGGTTAAAGAAGTTACTGTCCCAGATGGTTACAAGGTGACGGTAAATGATAAGGACAAGGCTAATGTTGTCTTGACCAACACGCATGAACCAGCTCTTACAGAGATGAAAGTCACGAAGAAATGGGAAGATGCCAACAACCAAGATGGTCTTCGTCCAAAATCCATTAAGGTTCAACTCTATGCTGGGGATGAAAAAGTAGGAGACCCAGTTGAATTGTCAGCGGACAATCAATGGACTCATACCTTTAGCAAATTAGCTGAAAAGAAAGCTGGTCAAGCTATCAGCTACCGTGTGGAAGAAGTCTCTGTTCCTGAAGGCTACCAAGTCACTGTGGATACCTCTGATGCTGCTCACACGATCTTGACCAATACGCATACGCCAGCGGTGATCGATATTCCAGTGACCAAGATTTGGAATGACCAAGACAATCAAGATGGTCTTCGTCCAGCAAGTATCGTTGTGAATCTTCTTGCCAATGGTGAAAAAGTTGCTCAAAAAGAACTCACGAATGCGACAGATTGGAAAGAAAGCTTCACAGGACTACCAAAATTCAAGGATGGAAAAGAAATCGTCTATACTCTTCAAGAAGAGAAGGTAGCTGAATATACGACTACAATTGATCAGGCTGCTTATACCATTACCAACACCCATGCACCTGGTAAGACAAGCGTCACGGTCACTAAGAAGTGGGATGATGAGAATGACAAGGATGGAATTCGTCCGAAGAGTATTCACGTTCAACTCTATGCCAATGATCAAAAAGTCGGTCAAGAAGTAGAATTGTCAGCTGAAAACAAGTGGACCCATACCTTTGCAGATTTAGATGAAAAAGCAAATGGAAACACCATCACTTATACAGTGAGAGAAGTCAGTGTTCCAAAGGGCTATGAAGCTCGTAACGACGAGGATGGTAAAGGAAATGTTGTGATTACTAACAAGCATGTTCCAAAAGAAACTCCAAAACAACCAACTCCTCCAAGTTCATCTGAACCAAAGAAACCGGGTCAACCTGAACCTAAAAAACCAAGCCAACCAGAGCCGAAGAAACCAGGCAAAATCTTAGGATTCTTACCAAATACGGGTACGACCATCTCTATTATTAGCTTAGTTTTAGCCTTTGTCTTGGCAAGCATTGCAGCTTATATTTTGAAGAAAAAGAAAAAATAAGCTAGTGCTTCCTTTATAAAATGAAACAAACACCAGAAATGGTGTTTGTTTTTTATAGTGGCCTCTTATAATTGTTTAGTGATCGTTCTCATGGGCGCTCGCTCTATTTTTCAATTCCCGAACGTTTTCAAGAAAACTTCAGAAAATTCTTGACTTCTGATGAAATAGGCGTATGATTAGTTGTGAACTGTTGAACAATCCTTTTCAAGAGAAACCCTGATGTCGGCTAAGGGATCTGTGAAAGGTGAAGCGGTTCAAATCAAAATTCTATAGAGCGTTGCGTCCGAAAGTCATTCCTGACACGGCTCTTTAAAAACAAAAGGAGAAGATTATGAAAACAGAACCGATTCATCGTACCAGTATGTGGAAATTTAAGTTAAGTGCTTCCACCATGACTTTGATTCCCGCTGCTGTGGGGATTAACTATGTTGCCAAAGCCTTGGCGGAGGGGTTAAAGTTGCCCGTTTGGCTGGGGTCTTTGGGAACCTTTCTTGCCAGCATGTTGGCTGGGCCGGTTGCCGGTGCCATCAGTGGTTTCATCAACAACGTGATCTATGGGCTGACCTTATCGCCAATTTCAACCGTGTATGCGATTACCAGCATCGGAATTGGGATTGCTGTCGGAGTTTTGCACGCCAATGGGTGGTTCTCGTCAGCGCGACGAGTATTTGTTTCTGCTATTATTATTGCCATCGTTTCAGCTGTCATTTCAACGCCACTCAACGTCATCTTTTGGGGTGGTCAGACCGGTATCGCTTGGGGTGACTCATTGTTTGCGGTAATGGTCGCCAATCATGCACCAGTGTGGCTGGCCTCATTTATCGATGAGTTTGTCTTGGATATTTTGGATAAAGTCTGCGTGGCCTACCTGGCATTCTTCATCTATCGTCAGCTGCCGAAGCGGATGGTGCACTTCTTTAGCGGTGATAAATGATGACTGATCAAACATTGATTTCTGGAGCGCCACGGGTCAAGCTCAAGTGGTACCAGGTGATCGATCCGATTACTAAGCTCTTGTTCATCTTGGACATGACGTTGTTGAGCTTTGCCAGTATGAATTTATTGCTTCAGGCCGGATTAATTCTTGTCGCAACACTGCTATTGTTATTTTCCAAATTGAGTTCTACCATCTTTAAGGCGCTGGGATTCAGCCTGTTTCTGATTTGCACCATGCTGATCATCCAAGGGTTATTTTACAGTCGGAATCAAACTGTGCTGTTTTCTGTGCTTGGGGTGTCGTTCTACAAAGAAGGCCTGATTTACGCCACCACACTGGGTTGTCGAGTATTGGTGATTATTTTGACCAGTGGCTTTTTTATGGTGACCACGAGTATTTCAGAAAACGCGGCCTATTTGGAACTGTCCGGATTGTCTTATAAAACCGTCTACGTTCTGATGTCGGTGTGTTATATTTTGCCGGAAATGATGCGCAATATGCGGAAAATCCAGCAGGCACAAAAAGTTCGCGGAACCAATCCGCAAAAAACGTTGATTCAGAAATTAAAGTCAGTCCTGCCGGTTCTAATTCCATTGGTGATTAAGACCTTGGATCAATCGATGACGCGGTCGATTTCTCTCCAACTGAGAGGTTTTGATAATCTCAACCGGACTGTCAGAACCTCCCAGCGCGTGTATCGCCTGTCGCGGACGCTGCACATTGGTCTGACTGGATTGGCAATTTTATTGATTGGGTGGAAGATATGGACGAAGATAAACGGATTGTAATTGAAAATTTGACTACCCGTTATCCGGGTACTGAGCAACCACAACTGCGTCAGATTAACGCGGAGGTTCATACCGGCCAGGTGGTTGGGATTATCGGGAATAGCCACTCCGGCAAATCGACTTTGTGCCATGTGCTAGCAGGGGTCATTCCCAAAATTGTGTCTGCTGAGATTGAGGGCGACTGGCACATGTTTGGCCAGCGAGTGTCCGACAATTGGCCCGTTTATAATGCCATGAATGGAGTTGTACTGCAAAATCCAGCTGGCCAACTAAGCGGGTTGGCAGACACGGTTGCCGATGAAATCGCCTTTGACTTGATTAATCAGGGAATGGCTGAAGGACTGATTCAAAAACGGGTTGAAGAAGTTGCCACGCAAATGGGGCTGATTGAACAGCTGAATTTGCGTCCCGAGAGCCTTTCCGGTGGTCAGAGCCAGCGGTTGGCAATTGCCACGGCGATTGTGGCTAACCCGGCTGTTTTGATTATGGATGATCCGACCAGTCAGATGGATCCCCTTGGCCGCCGACAATTTTTCCAATGGCTGGCCCAAGTCAAAGAGACGACTGTCTTCATTGTCACCAGTGAAATTGACGATTTGTGCGAAGTCGCCGACGTTGTGTGGGTGCTGCACGAGGGTCAAATGGTAGCCCAGGGCAGGCCGGGTGAGGTGTTTAATCATTTGGCAGCTGACTGGCAGATTCCAGCCCCGACAATCCAGCAACTTGCTCAAAAAATGGATTGGCACTTGGCTGATGGCCGGTATCCGGTGAATGACGCTGAACTGAAGGAGGTTCGTTATGCCCACAATTGAACTGAACCACCTGACGTTCACTTATCCGGAACGGTCCTTTAGCTTGGATGTTGAAGACAAACACTTCGCCGATCCGATGGTGGCGATTGTTGGCCAAAATGGTGCCGGTAAATCAACGCTCTTCAAATTGTTGACGGGCTTGCTGACACCACAAACCGGTGTGATTGAGATCGATGGAGAAAATTTTAATGATCTTAAACCAGTCGAAAAGTTACTGAAGGTTGGGATTACTTTTCAGAATCCTGACGATCAGCTTTTCAACCCGACCGTTCAACGAGAGGTGGAGTGGAGTGTCGCGCAGGTCATGGATGACCACGACACGATTACGAGGCGGGCTTTAGCGGCTCTAAAAAGAGTTGGCTTGGATGATAAAGCAGCTGAAAGTCCATATGACCTGTCATTGTCGGAACGCAAGTTGTTGAGTGTTGCCACAGTTTTGGCAGTGGATCCGGCGATTTATTTATTTGATGAGCCGATGATGTCGCTTGATTGGGAAAGCCGGCGCAAGTTGACCGCAATTTTCCATCAGTTGGCTGATTCGGGCCACCAAGTTGTGACCATCACCCATGACATGGATTGGGTCGCCGCCGAGTTTGAGTCAGTGTATGTTATGGAACACGGGAAGTTTGGCTTCGCCGGCAGTCCACGGGAATTGTTCAGCGATCACGAACTTGTCCAGCGAGTGGGATTACTACCACCGCGGATTATGGACATAGCGGAGTCGCTGGGTGATTCACAGACATATTTATCGGTTAATGATTATTACCAGAAAAATCGAGATGTATAGAAAAAGTCACCTCTGCGGGTTTTCCAGGTTGAAGGATTAACTTCAGCTTCTGGCAAGAACTCACATGGGTGACTTTTGTGTTTAATAACGTTTCATGATCATCGGGTGCTTCCTCAGATCACTCGGTTTGATTTTACTTTGTTTCATGGTCATAATCATATACCATTTCTTTTGGATCTTTTGTTTGACTAATACAAAATAGGTCTTCATAGGTCTTCGCATTTTTTGCGCCCATTAGGATCATCAGTATAATTTTCTGAATTAGGAGACTGTCCCATCACTATTCGAACTTCGTCTCCCAACTTACGCTGTTCCCATTCATCCGTGAATCCTTTAAATCGCAATTCTGGAACTTTTTTTAACTGAATCATCTATTTTCGCCATAGTCCCCACCATTTTATTGGTTTTTCTTTATTTACCTTATCAACAGTCTAGTTGGTTGGTACCAATGGACGAAAGCTGCTAAGAAGGGGTATTAGTGACAATTAATAAAATGCATGAGGTTGGGCAATGTTGCCCCACCTCTTTTTATGATATACTAGAGTAGTTTTTGAGACTTGTAAAAAATGATATTTTCTAGTTCAAATTTATAAAAAGAAAAGGAGAGAACATGGACATCTTTTTGAGGAGCATATCGGGGATCCTCGTCATCCTGGGCATGATTTTAGTGGGTTTTGTCATTGGTGAAAAAGGCTGGTTCGATGACAAGTCACGTGGCCTACTCGCTAAATTGGTCACTCAAGTTGCTCTTCCCTGCTATATGCTCTACACCATTACGCAGCGCTTCACAGCAGCAGATCTGCTTAAAATGTTGCCAGCCTTGCGGTTTCCTGCCCTGTCTATGGTTATTTTGCTTGGCATCGCGACAGGGGTAGCAAGGATCTTTGCAGTAAGACAGGACCGTCGTGGCCTCTTTATTTCCATGTTTTTTAACTCCAATACCATCTTCGTGGGACTCCCCATTAACCAAGCCCTCTTTGGAGATGCCAGTATTCCCTATGTTTTGATCTATTACATGTGTAATACGACCTTTTTCTGGACTTTGGGAACTTATCTCATTCAGCGAGATGGTGAGGGAGAAGCTCAGTTTGATCTAAAAACCAGTCTGAAAAAAGTCTTTTCTCCGCCCCTTATGGGCTTTCTCTTGGGACTAGTCTTGGTGATGCTACAGATCAAGTTGCCAGCTTTTCTAGCCAGTGATTTACAGTACCTGGGCAATTTAACAACCCCCTTATCCATGATATTCATCGGTTTGTCAGTGTCTCATGTAGGTGTGAAGCAGTTGGTTCTGGGAAAAGAGCAACTATTGATTCTACTAGGTCGCTTTCTGGTTGCCCCTCTCTTGATGGCCTCCATCGTCTACTGGGTGCCTCTTCCAAGTTTGATGAAGCAGGTCTTTATCATCCAGTCCGCTATGCCTGTGATGACCAATGCGCCAGTTGTTGCCAGACTCTATGGAGCTGATAGTGACTATGCAGCCGTCATGGTGACAGAAACGACCCTTGCAACCATGGTGGTGATTCCTATTCTCATGCTGTTGATGGCATAATAAATAGAAACTACAAAAGCTCAAGTTTTTTGAAAACCTGAGCTTTTCTTATATGAGAGCTAATAAAATTGTAATCACCAGAGCGATGCCCATCCGAATCAGGTGGTGGACTGGGTGGAAGTTTCCTTTGTGTTTTCCATTCCAATAGGCTCCGTAGCAAATCAAACCACATCCGATCAGCCAAAGGGCTAGAGAGACAATCGGTAAAAAGAAGTAGAGGATGAGAGATAAGGTCGCAAGGCTACTTCCGATGAGGAGAAATGTATTTCCTAAAGTGTGATTTCCCTTTTTAAATTCTGAAAGGGAGGCCAATAAGTGAAGAAGAACAAAAGCAAGGGCAAAGAAGGCTGTAAAAAAGCCGAGAAGAATGGGGAAGAACATAGGGTTTCCTTTCTAAGATATGATTGCCTGAGTACTATTTTTTATGACTGATTTTATGAAGAATCATAAATGATACTACAAGATTTAAAATAATAACCAATAAGGTAAAAAGAGAGTAACCATAAAGTTTAATTGGAAATTCATTTTTGAGATTGCAAAGAGCAAACAAACTTGTTAAAATGCCCGTTAACAACCCAGGCACATATTTTCGAATAACGACTGTCTGAATCAGATGTCCGAACACATGGTAGATATAAGCGATTATGATGCTTGCGTAAATGCTATAGTTATTAAACTGGTAACTAAGATATAGCGACGTCATTAGGATGAGAAATTGTTCCAAGACAATAAAGTTGAAAGCAAAAGGAGTGTAATAAGTTAGGATTCGATTGTTTGGATACTGGATTGATATTTTTTTGACAAAGGATGGCATCCAAACGATTTCTTCGAGTTCGTGAAGCATGAAGAGTGATGGAAATAGAAAGTAAAATTGCACGCTGGTCATTGAAAATACTCCCTTCTAGTTCGAGCCCACTTTTAGAATCTCCAAATAAAATTGGATGACTTCTTGTTCGGTGTAGGACTTGCCTTTTTTCAACCACCAGCTGAGGGTTTCGATGAAATGGCTGACGACCAGGTGTTTGAGATAGGAGTGGGGAATGTTAGGGTACGATTGGATGAGTTCGTCGGCTACCATTGGGTAGACATCGTGTTCTAGTTCTTTTCGCAGTTGCCGGATGAAATAATCGTTTTTAGAGAGCAAGAGACTGGTCACATGATCTTGATTTTTCTTGAAATGCTGAAAGATATGAGCTAGATAGTCTTGTGGTGAGAGGTGTTCAGCACGCTCAAAGAGATGGTGAAAGAGCTTTTGACAGAGTTCATCTAGCAATAATTCCTTACTCTCGTAATGGCTGTAAAAGGTCGAGCGCCCAACATCAGCAAGGTCTATGATTTCCTGAACCGTGATAGCCTCGTAGTCTTTTTGATTGAGTAGTTGTAAAAAAGCATTATAGATGGCTTTTCGAGTCTTAGTAATACGACGATCCTGAGCAGTCATATGGACACTTTGAACAAACTGTTCAGTAACGTACACCCTAAACGGTTTGCCCCTATCCTTTCTGTTGTGAATGTTAGATAATGATAATGAACATGATGTTCATGAATCTATTATAACAAAGGAAATAGGATTATGAAGACAAAACATGCGGTCTGGATCGCTTTTTTCTTGAATTTGAGTTATGCCATTGTTGAGTTTATTGCAGGAGGGATTTTTGGATCCAGCGCTGTCCTTGCGGATTCGGTCCATGACTTGGGGGATGCGATCGCTATTGGGATCTCCGCCTTTTTGGAGAGCATTTCTAACCGTGAAGAAGACAGCCACTATACCTTGGGCTACAAGCGCTTTAGCCTTTTAGGGGCCATGGTAACGGCAGTGATTCTCATGACAGGGTCCGTTCTGGTTATTTTAGAAAATATAACGAAAATATTTCACCCACAACCTGTCAACGATGAGGGCATTCTCTGGCTTGGAATCATAGCCGTCAGCATCAATGTGCTAGCGAGTCTCGTCATTCGCAAGGGGCAAACCAAGAACGAATCCATTCTCAGCCTGCATTTTCTGGAAGATACTCTGGGCTGGGTGGCTGTCATCCTAATGGCCATTGTCCTCCGATTTACCGACTGGTATATTCTGGATCCGCTCTTATCTCTTGCCATTTCCATCTTTATTCTGTCAAAAGCCATTCCACGTTTTTGGAGCACGCTCAAGATTTTCTTGGATGCCGTGCCAGAAGGAGTAGATATCCAGCAAGTCAAGAGTGATTTGGAGCGGTTGGACCATGTCGCTAGTATCAATCAGCTCAATCTTTGGACCATGGATGGTTTGGAAAAAAACGCCATTGTCCATGTTTGTCTGGAGCATGTCAAGCATATGGAGGTCTGTAAAGAGTCTATCCGCACCTTGCTCAAAGAGAGTGGATTTCAAAATGTTACCATCGAAGTGGATGAAGACTTGGCGACCCACCGCGCCCACAAGCGAAATATCGAAGAACTGGAAGTGGATCAAGGTCATGGGCATGATCATCACCATCATTAATGACGAGTTGGTACGAGCAGAAGCCTAAGAAAAAGTGTATACTGTAGGTAAGTAAGCAATAGAAAGTAGGTTGTTCCTATGAAGAAAACAGTTTATACAAAAGCTGGGCAAGTGGGTCTAGTAGAAGTAGAACGTCCACGCATCGAAGCGCCAGATGATGTCATTCTCCGCATCGTTCGCACCTGTGTCTGTGGATCCGATCTCTGGAGCTACCGCAATCCGGATATTGAAGCAGGTCATCAAAATAGTGGCCACGAAGCTATTGGGATCGTGGAAGAAATCGGTGAGGCCATTACAACGGTTAAGCCAGGAGACTTTGTCATTGCGCCTTTCACCCATGGTTGTGGGGAGTGTGATGCCTGTCGTGCTGGCTATGATGGGACTTGTGACCGCCATATTGGCACCAACTGGTCTGACGGGGTGCAAGCAGAGTACATCCGTTTCCACTTTGCTAATTGGGCCCTTGTCAAGATTCCAGGTCAACCATCTGATTATACAGAAGCTATGCTCAAATCCTTCTTGACGCTGGCTGATGTCATGCCGACGGGCTACCATGCAGCGCGTGTAGCAGACGTGAAGCCTGGTGACAAAGTAGTGGTCATCGGGGACGGTGCCGTTGGTCAATGTGCAGTGATCGCAGCCAAAATGCGGGGAGCATCACAAATCGTCCTTATGAGCCGTCACCAAGACCGTCAACAGATGGCCTTGGAGTCAGGCGCGACAGCAGTTGTCGCTGAGCGTGGTGAAGAAGGCATTGCCAAGGTTCGTGAAATCCTCGGAGGTGGAGCAGATGCGGCCCTTGAATGTGTCGGTACTGCAGCAGCTGTCGATCAAGCCCTTGGGGTTCTTCACAATGGAGGACGTTTAGGTTTTGTCGGCGTGCCTCATTACAATAATCGTGCCCTTGGTTCGACCTTTGCTCAAAACATCTCGGTGGCAGGTGGAGCAGCCTCGGTCACTACCTACGACAAACAGTTCTTGCTTAAGGCTGTCCTTGATGGCGATATCAATCCAGGTCGCGTCTTCACTCATAGTTATAGCTTGGACGAGATTGATCAGGCATACAAAGATATGGATGAACGCAAGACTATTAAGGCTATGATTGTGCTTGAGTAATGAAAAAGTCTAGTAGAAATGAAACTACTAGACTTTTCTTTTATTGTGAAATAAATTCTTATTTCAAATTCGACATCACTTGTTTCTTGGTGAAGGTGCGCTCTTGTTTGTTGGCTAGGGCCTTAATGCGCGCATCTAGGAGAATGGCACGGCCTTCGGCACTTCGGGTATAGACGAGGTCATACTTGCCCAGACTCTTTCGAATTTGCGCCACAAAGGCTTGGGAATCCTCTTTCCGTTTGTCAAAGAGGCTTGGCACTGCGAAATATTCTGTCTGATCGGACACCTTTTCCTGTGCTTTCAGGATATAGCGTTGATTTTCAATCGGTGCGAAAAATTCGATCATGGTTTGCGAGAAGAGTTCTTTCTCTCGCATGGTTCCGCCCTTCATATAGATCAGCGTGTTGATGGCATCCTTCCTATCTCTGACCACTTGGATACGGGTCTCTTGGGTTTGAATCTGTCCAGAAGCTAATAAGGCTTGACGGACAGCTTCTCCAAATACTTCCATGCGTTTATAAGGGCTCTTATAAAGATAGTAGCGGAGCCAGGCAAGGAGTGCGAGAACAGCTAGGAAGAATAGAAGAATAAGAGACCCTTTATTCCATCCTCCTCTATATGAATAGTAAATAAAGTTGGCGAAAGCATCGGTCAAAGTGGCGGCCGTTAGCCAACGAGCTAGCTTCCTGGCGTCAAAAAATAGGGCCAGGGGCAGGAAGTGTTTATCCACTTGGACCTCATTTGCAATCTCCATATTCTCCAGAATCGGAAGGGCTTTTTGCCAGCCGTCTCGGAGCTCTTGGCGGTGAGTGGAGCGCTCTAAGGTCTCTTCATTGAGTTTTTGCAACTGTTTTTTGGTATAGCGGATATTGTCAAAGGTTAGACGTTCGATACCGGATTCGATGAAGGGCTCCTTGTAATGGAGACCTAAAAATTGCTTCATCCGTCTTTCTAAGAGCTCCAGATCAGGACTGTATTCTTTCAGCTGATCAGTGAGGGCTTCGATCTCTTCTTTTTCAAGATCGGACTTTTCATACCATTTCTTTAGGGAAAGGTTGATGGAGACCAGGTGCCAGATGTTACTGGTCTTGTCTGGATCCTCAGGCCACACTCGGATGGCACGACCTCGCATTTGGTTGCTGAGCATAAAGCTACCGACAAAGCTCGCTAGGATCAGGGAGTTGACGCAAGGAGCATCCCAGCCTTCCCCTAGAAGAGACTTGGTTCCAATGACGACTTGAATGAGCCCTTCTTGAAAGAGCTGGGTCACGGCTGTCACCAAATCATGTTGAGAACCAACCAAGCGAACCTTGAGAAAGTCATCAGGAGATAATTGGCCAACACTTTGATAAGTCAGTCTATTCCCTCCTAACAGCTCCTCTAGTCTTGGCTTAGCAACCGTCGGGATGATGACGATGCTACCGGTTAAGACAGCGATGGCAGGAGGAGTTGCTTGCTCTAAGCTTTCCCTGCGAATAGATTCGAAATAAGAGAGTACTCCCAATTGAGTAAATTGGGCGTCCTTATCCCCGAGATGAACTTCAAAGTCTTGACGAATATAGTCTGTTAAGACCAGTTGTCGTAGTTGGCTTCCAAGGGCCTGGTATTCCGCCTTGAAAATTTCTCGAACGGCATTGAGTTTTCCGAGGGATTGGTTGAGCAGGAGGTCTTGTTTTTTGTTGCGGACCAGTTTGACTTGTTTTCGATCGATTAAGCTGGCTGCTTTTAGTTCATGGAGGACTTGCTTCTCGTATTCCTCAGGTAGATTGTACCAGTGAGGCACCTGAAAGAGCAGACCTTGCAGGAGAATTTCAAGCCAGTCCATGGTGAAAGCAGGGAGTTTTTTGGCTCCTAAAAGGTCCTGGAAACGTTTGGGAAAGGCGATTCCCTTGCTTCGAAGAAAGATCAGGGTAGCAGAGAGATACTTGGGATCATTGAGCAATTCATCATCGCTGATCTGACCCGATAAGGCCTGGCAGTTTTGCAGGTATTGGCAAAAGAGGGGATCGGAAGTCAGTTGTTGCAAGAGAGCATTCTTTTGTTGGCTAAAAGCATCCAATTGATCTTGCTCTTCCTTGGTTGGAAAGGCAAAGTAGACATAGTCTTGGTGAGGACAAAGGGTGTCTTCCTTGACCAATTCGGGAACCGTAATCTCCTCATCAATCTCACCACACATGCGGATATAGCGATCCCAAAGGGCAGGATCCCCTTCATAGGGCGGGGTGGCGGTAAGGGAGATCATCTTTAAGTCTGGGAAGGCCTGACGAAAGGCTTCCAAACTCTTCCACCATTCATTGCGCAAGTGGTGGCACTCATCTAAACAAAGTGTCCCGAGTGAGATGGCTTTGAAAGTAGTAAAGATATCAAAGCCTTTGAAATCAAATGTTTCAATCTCTGCCTGGTCATCGGTATCCTCAGCTTGCGATTGACCGACGACTTGGTTCATGGCGCTGTGTAGGGCCTGATAGGTAGCCACTGTAATCAGCTTAGGATGTTTTAAGTCTTGTGAAATCAGTTGTTCTGCTTGGCTTTCATCACTCAGGAATGCCTGGATAATCCGGTCCACCCATTGCTGACGAATGGTGACAGTAGGAGCTAAGATCAGGGTTGGCTGACCAAAGCGCCGGATAAATTCGATACCCAGGGTTGTTTTCCCAGAGCCAGGCGCTGCTACCAAATGCAGATGGCCATCCGCCATAAAAGCGTCACTCTTATCGAGAACGCGTTTTTGATAGTGTCTCCATTGGCCTGTAAAGGCTAGTTCTTGTAACATTGGTTTCCTCCCTCTATCAGGATTATTATATCATAAATGAGGTGGGTGACCGATTCCTTCAAGCCCTAGAGTGACTCAATCACCTGACACAATGCCTCTACATCTTCCTTTCGAGTGGACCAGGAGGTCGCAAAACGAATAACGGTCAGTTCATCATCATACTTTTCCCAGAAAGAGAAAATCACTTTCTCAGAGAGTTTTTTCATCTGCTCTTTGGTCACCAAGCAAAAGATCTGGTTGGTCGGATTTTCAAAATAGAGAGGGAGTCCTGCTTTTTTACATGCTTGACGGATCTGATTGGCATAGGTAATCGCGTCTTGGCCGATGGTATCATATAAATGATCCTTGAACAATTCGTCAAATTGGATGCCTAACAATCTGCCTTTAGATAGGAGAGCACCGTGTTGCTTGATGATAGTGGTCATATGGGGAAGGAGACGAGGATTAGGAATGACCACCGCTTCTCCAAACATAGCCCCGCACTTGGTGCCACCGATGTAAAAAGCATCACAGAGCTGGGCGAGGTCAGCTAGAGTCACATCATTTTCAGGACAAGCCAGAGCATAGGCCAGGCGTGCTCCATCGACAAAGAGTTTGACCTCGTGCTCTTTGCAGACGTGAGCAATGGCTTCCAATTCAGATTTGCTATAGAGGGTTCCAAGCTCAGTCGGTTGTGAGATGTAGACCATGCCGGGCATGACCATGTGTTCGTGATTGCCATCTGCCCAGTACTCTTCAATGATTTCTTTGATTTGTTGGGCGGTCAATTTTCCGTCTGCTGTATCGAGTTCTAGAACCTTGTGGCCGCCAAACTCGATAGCCCCAGCCTCGTGCACACTGACATGCCCAGTTTTCGCTGCGATCACCCCTTGATAAGATTGAAGGAGGCTATCAATCATGATTTGATTGGTTTGGGTCCCGCCCATAAGAAAGCGAACTTCTGCTTGGGGACAGTCACAAGCCTCTCGAATCCGTTCAATGGCACTCTCAGTAATCGGGTCTGTCCCATAACCTGTCATTTCCACTTGGTTGGTTTCCATCATCCGCTTAAGGATGTTAGGATGTGCTCCTTGTAAATAGTCGTTGGCGAAATTCAGTTGTGTTTTCATTTGGTTGCTTCTCTTTCTTTATTGATGCTATTAGTTTAAAATAATTTTTGATATTACACAAACGGCAAAAACTCATCTTATCTATGATATAATGGAAT
>SKEH01000534.1_pt1 | contig 21946 bp, 22 predicted proteins | sample 4826571 | NCBI WGS metagenome assembly SKEH01 (sample SAMN11008814, study PRJNA524170) | human gut metagenome | biome: Human fecal sample; material: Feces; isolation source: fecal sample from pouch patient p29 | host: Homo sapiens | place: Israel: Tel-Aviv | collected 2016-09-14 | reverse complement strand
CAATATAAGTTATCTCACTTATTTTATGTGAACGGAAGAATTGGATTTAGAGGTTATACTAGAAAAGATATTATTAGTAAAAATGAGGGAGGTATATGGGCCATTAGTCCAATTAATATACAAGATAATTGTCTAGTTTCTTTGCATAACAATACATATATCACTAAAGCTAAATATGAAGAGTCACCAGAAATCCAGTTACGACCTTCGTATTCATTATTAGTTAAAACCGGGTCAACTTTAGGGAAATCAGCGTATATTAATAATTTGTATGAACCTGCAACCATTAACCCACAAATTGCGGTTTTAAAGCCTATCAACAAAAAAATTTCAAAATATTTAGGCTATATATTAACTACCGATAATTTTTTACAACAAATTACAGCTTTAAAAATTGGAGGAGCTATACCAACATTAACCGAGAGAGATTTAAAAGAAGTTAAACTTTATATTGTTCCTGATACAAAAGAAGCAAATAAAATATCTAATTTCTTAAACAAACTAGATGTTATTATTGGATTTCAACAAAAAAATATAAATAATTTACACCAAGTTAAAAAGTTCCTTTTTCAAAACATGTTCATATAACGAAAAAAGGCATCAAACGATGCCTTTTTACTATAGCTGTGATAAATGATGCAAGATTTTATCATTATCTTTATTTTCAAGCTCACGAATAATATGAATGTAAGTTTCCTGTGTTGTCGTTGTATTATTATGGCCTAATCGTTTAGCTACACTAGCTACTGATACTCCTTCATATAATAAAAGTGAAGCATGAGTATGTCTAAGACCATGAATAGAAATAATTGGAATATCTAGTTTCTTACAATATGATTCTAATTTTTGATTCAAAGTAGAATTGTAAACTCGTTGATCTTTACCAAAGAAAATCGGGAGATCAGATTCCTTTTGTTGAATCATAGACTGAAATTGTTGCATTAATTGCCAGTCAACCATTACTGTTCTATTAGATGATTCATTTTTTGTAGGCTGAAAATGCCCGATTTTTTCTTTGTAATTCCATGATTTATTAATAATTATACTTTGCTTTTCAAAATCAAAATCTTCTGGAGTAAGTGCCAATGCTTCTGCGAATCTTAAACCCGTCTTAGCAATTAAGAAAAAGAACCAATCCCAATTTAATTCTGCTTTTAAATCTAATGATCGTAATAAAGTTTGCAGTTCATAAAGATTTAAAAACTTTATTTTCTTTGAACTAGGTTCACATCCTTTAATAATAGCTCTTCTTGCGGGATCAGTTTTTAAGAGGCCATCATCTACTGCATCGAATAAACTTGCTTTAAGATGATGATGAAAATCTAGAGTAGTATTCTTTTCATGATCTTTTGCATATAAATTTAAAATTCGTTGATAACTCTGTCGAGTTAATTCATTCATATGTAAATTAGGTGCTAATTCTTGCAACTTACGCTGAACTAAATAGTATTTATTAAGCGTAACGGGACGAACAGCATTATCTTTATATAGATGAATCCAATCTAGATAATATTTATAAAACAACTTGGTACTATATTTTCGTGACATATAAAAACCTCCTTAAACTTTAGTCACTCTGACATTGTTTAAGGAGGTTTTATTATTATGCAAGATTAAATGAACATATTCTGTAGAAGAAATTGTTTGAATTGTTTCATATACTGAATTCTTTTTTTATTAATACGTAGGTAATTTAAATAGTTAGAGTAAAACTGTCCTATTTTTTGTTGCTCATTATTGTCAGGTATAAATATAGCTATGTTTTCTAAATCTTTTAAGTTAAGTTTATTTCTGCTACTTCCAACAGTATATTTTGAATAATTAATCTGCTTTAATGCTAAAGTTAGAAATAATGGGCTTACATCTTTATTTACTTTTAAAACATGTGCATGATTATTAACCCAAATTTGACCTTTGACAAAATAAATAGGGTATTCTGTTAAATTGTTAGCTCCATCTTCGGCTATAAGTATAAATTCTCCTTTATGAGTAAATCCGCTGATATAGTCTTGAATTCCATTAGCTCCATAATATGGAGTATCGCCAAATAATCTGTCTTCTTTTTTAACCGGTTTTCTATTTTTATCTAAAATAGTTACTAAATCAGATAATTTGGTTTGCTGCCACTTTGCTTTTTTTAAAAAAAGTCGCCTAATTATTTCGTGATAAGTAAATTGAAAACTTTCTAATCTTCGTTGCTGAAGTGAAATTATTTTTTCTGCTTTTTTAATTAACTTCCCTAATTCGTATTGTTCTTTTTTATCTGGTACAAAAATCGAAGTTGCTAAAATATTTTTATTATAAAGTCTTTTAATAGTACTTCCTTCTATACCATGCCAATGAATGATTTGATAATAGGCTTTTAAATAAATATTTAATAGCTCCTTATTATGGTTTAACCAAACTATATTAGAATCCTGATAATAAGCTTTTTGCCCTTTATATTCGACTATTCTACCGATGCTTCCTGATGCTGATATTAATAAATCCCCTTTTTGGGGATAAGGATATTTTTCTTTGTATTTTTCAAATAAATTATTTGATATAAACGAATCTGCTTTTTTACCAAAAGTACTAATTTTAAAAAAAGGAACATCTCCTTTGTCAGTAGTTTGGTTTTTAAAAATTCTTTTATTCATTGCAACAGAGCCAAAATCACCTAACGTATGTTGCTCCCAATCGTTAGTGAAGCCCTTAAAACGCAGTACTGGAGCTTTTCTCACCTCTTTTTTATTCATAAAGCTCGCCCTCCAGTTCCTTTATAATGGCATCCAAACCATCCATAATTTCAGTATCATCTGAAGTTAGTTCTTTTAACGTACCGACCAATTCACGTTGATTTTTCTCAATCTCAACATTTGTTTCATGCAGATCGGTAGCAACTTGTTTCAAGTCCACAGGAGGCTCCGGGACAAAGGTATCAACATATCTTGGAATGTTAAGATTGAAATCATTTTCTTCAATTTCGTCGAATTTTGCTAAATGAGCATAACGTTCAACATCTTCACGCTTCTCATAAGTATCAAGAATCTTTTGAATATCTTCTTCTCTTAACTTATTTTGGTTCTTTTCTTTTTCAAAGCCTTTAGAAGCATCAATAAACATTACGCTTCTATCAGTTTTATCCTTTTTCAGTACCACAATAACAGTTGGAATGCTAGTACTGTAGAATAAGTTAGCCGGTAATCCAATTACTGCATCAATTGAACCATTTTCAAGAAGTTTTTTACGAATCTTGCCTTCTGCTGCTCCCCGGAATAGTACACCATGAGGTAAAACAATAGCCATAGTACCTGTATTCTTCAAGTGATAAAAGCCATGTAACAAGAATGCATAATCCGCTTTTGATTTAGGTGCTAATACTCCATACGGACTAAATCTTGGATCTTGTAAGAATCCCTTATTAGCTGACCATTTTAGTGAATATGGTGGATTCATTACTACGGCATCAAACATAGTTTTAGAAACAGGTGGCCAATCTTCATCTAGAGTATCTCCACGTCTCAATTCTTGGTTTGAAGAATCTACACCATGTAAAATCATGTTCATTCTTGCAAGATTATAGGTAGACATATTAATTTCTTGACCATAATAGAAGATTTTATCCGCTTGACCATTAGCTAATTTAATGTACTTTTTAAAGTTTAAAAGTAAAGAACCTGACCCCATTGCAGGATCGTATACTGTCATTTCTTCAGGATAATTTTTATCTACTAAAGTTAACTTAGTTAAAAGTTCAGATACTTCTTGCGGAGTGTAGAATTCGCCTGCTTTTTTACCAGACTCAGAGGCAAATTGACTGATTAAATATTCATAAGCATCACCTAAAGTATCCTTATTATCAACTTGGTTAACTAATTCTAAATCACCTATTGCCTTTATGACATTTGCGATAGTATCAGCTTGTTTTTGGGCATTTGTACCTAATCGAGGTGAATATAGTTGAACGTCAGCAAATAAACCTTCGAAGTCACTATCTTTAGTACTTTCAATATCATTAAACGCATCTGCTAAATCTGATATTTGAAATGTTTTGATTTTGCCATCTTTAGTTCTAGCTGTACTATTAATTTCATTCAAAATATATGTAAAAGTATGTTCTGGAGAAATAGTATATGAAAAAGTTTCTCTTATTTCTTCTTGAAGATCTTCGTCTTCAAAATTTTCTTCATATATTTTTTGATTCTCTTCTAATGATAAATCGCGTCTGCCTTCTAATACTTCTCCGACATGATAAAGCATCTTATCAGAAAGGTATTTATAAAAGATAATACCTAATAAATAATTTTTATATTCATTAGCATCCATTTTAGAGCGTAATGCATCTGCTGCACTAAATAAAGCACTCTCTAATTCTTTTTTAGTTAAAACTTTTTCTTCTGACATTAATTTTCAATCCTTCTAATTTTCGTTTGATATCAATGAAAGCGTTCAAGTAATATTTTACATTCTTCAGCAGAAAATCTCTATAACCAAAGAACAAATATTCGAAAAATAAAAATGCACTTTAGTCAAGTGCATTTAATTTATATACTTTCGTAATTCTCTTTCATTAATCTTACTTTGTTTTTCAGCAGCATCATAAACAAATTCAAAAATAGATTGATCAATATCAGCAATATCAATAAAAAACACAGTATTTGTTCTTGCATTGAAAATCATTAATCGCTCAATATCTTCTTTATTAAAATGATTATAAAATCCTAACGTATAATACAAAAGCAACTGGCGAACCCATGAAATTTGCATAGTAGTTTTCACTGAAACCTTTAAATCCAATAATGTCTGTTTTAAAAGATAGTCACCATCTCCAGAGACAAAACCATTTTCAGCCTTAGCAAAAAATGCATCCCTAATAGGCCAACCAAACTCTTCAAAGAATTCCTCAACACGTTGAATCATCATTTTAATATGTTCAGTTGTTAACTTATCAGGATGTACTTTAGGTTTAACATATCGACCACTACGAAATGCATCTTCCCACGCACAAATATCAGTTGCCAAGTAAATAGCTTCATCTGATAATGAATCCACATCTGACAGATCTTTAACTAAATATCCTAATCTTTCTTCTTGATCTAAAAGTTTCTTATATTCTTTAACCGGAATAATTCCATGAATTAAATCCTGCTTGGCTTTATCATTTGCAACATCAAAAGCATGCTCATCAGCAAGTAGCACATAGCGAGAAAGATAATCTACTATAGTTCCTACCTCAGTTGGTCTTATATTTTCATCTTCCTTTGAAATAAAGGCATTTTGGCTCAATTGCTTAACCGTAAAGGCACTGCTCTTAACAATTTTATCTAAAGGCAATATTTTAGGTTGATGTGCAATTTGAGTTATTGTGATTGGTAATTTCATTCAATTTTCTTTCACTTTAACAGAAAGATAAAATTCATCTTTTGGTATCTTATATGCTTCAATTATTTGCTTAAGCACATGCATATTACGATGAGCACTTCCACCAGTCATTACATAGATATCATCTCTAACTTTGGAGTAACTCCACTTTAATTTGTCATCAATATCTTTCTCTTGACAAATTATGAAGCTATTATTTTGATTAGCATTGTTTAATGTTCCTTTCCAAGTTAATCCAACTAGGCTTTTCAACAAATCAGGATTATCTTGGTCTAAAATTTGAATGACTTGAAGAGGAACGTCTTTAAAGTACTTAACAGGATACTTCGATCCTTCAAGAGTAAATGAAACCAATTTCCTTCCTGTAGTCGCATCTAAATTGTCTAATCCAATTTTATCTACAGCTTCAAACTCAATTCTTGAATCTTCAATAGGATTCAATTCATAACGATTCAGTAGTATATCTGCCAACCTTTCTGCTCTAGCCTTAATATCTGCGATTGTCCATTCATTTTTATCTACTACATCCTTATTAAGAATTATTGCTTTAGAATTTTCTTCTAAAATATGTTTCTTTTCAGCAAAACTCTTATTAGACATTTCAGAATTATATCCAGTTATAGATAAGTTCCCTAATGTATGAACAAATTCATCATGTTCTTCATCAGAAATATTCTTACGCCACGATTTACTCATTGTCTGTGGCATGATATGTTCAATAGTTAAATCTTCTGAATTTAACTTTTCCTTTGAATTTCCATTCTCAATATCAAGCATTATTAAGTCACAAAGTCCTTTATTCAAATAAAGCTTTGAGTGAATTAATGCATTTTTGAGTTGATTATCATCTGGTACTTCATTTTGATTTTGTTGAACAAATAAATACTTATTGATGGCTTCATAATATTTTTTCTTATTTTTAGCTAATTTAAATGTTCTAGCATAATAACTAGCAAAAAATCCTAATAAAGAATTAGAAGGCACATCACAAATTGTCCTTCTTATAAGATAAATTGTAATCAAATGAATCACTTTAGTTAAAGTTTCTTCATCAATTTCATTATTTTCATAGTCATGGAAAACATGGAGAAAGAATGGATAAGATGTGCTTTGATTTATTCTATTTAAACTAGCTAAATCTGTTTTAATATCATCGTTATAACTAGATTCTGCCGGATACATAAAAGAAGCATATAATTCTGCATAATCTTTTATTTCCTTAAGTGCTTGTTCATGACTTAGATTTTCATTTTTAAATGTATCAACAAAGGTTTGGTAAACTTTACGTTCAGCGACCACTGAATTTTTCTTCATAATAATAAATTGTCTAAAGAACGCATCCATAGCATGATTGCTATTATCTCTTCTTAATTTATTTTCAATAGGTAACCAGTAATCTTCAAATAATCTTTCTTGATCATGATCACTCATTAATAAAAAATTACGAATTAAATCTGAATTAGTTAAAGCAACGCCAGTCGAATTGATACTTTCAAAAATAATTTGAGGATCATCCTCACCTTCTTTAAGACTGATTCCAACTACTTGGAGTTGTCGAATAGCTTGTAAAATTTCTCTACTTGTTATTCCCTGCTCGAGCCAATTATCAAAGGTTTGCTTTGCTAATTTATAGTTTTCAACAATATGACTATTTTCATCTAATTTATCACTATCATGATTCAACAAAGCTGTGTATTGAATATTATCTGACTTAATAGGCTTTAACTTGATTTTATATTCTTGAGAGGGAGATTGAGAATTTGTTAAAAACATTTCAATAGTTCCAGTAGTAAATGCATCACCATCAACGGTAACATCTTTTAAAGCCTGTAATAATAATGTAATCGTAGTTAATCTTTGTTGACCATCAATAATTAAATATTCTGGTAGTCCTATATCACTATTAGTTGATTCAAGGTAAACTACCGCACCTAAAAAATGCTGCTTTTTAGTTTTAATTACAGTATATAAATCATCTAATAACCTTTTTACATTATTTTTATTCCAATCATAATTACGCTGATAAACTGGGATTTTCAAAATCATTTGAACTGGGGCAAAAAATCGTTCTGTTGCATTAAATATACTTGCTTGCATTGTTGTTTACTTTCTTTTTAATTTCTAAATGTTAAGCTAATGGATTCATATTAACTTTTTCTATACTCTATAATTTTAACACTACATTTTATAGCGTTTTCCTCCACTTATCATCATCTTTCAGTAATTTAAATTACAGTAATCATACTTACGATAATTATAATTACTGTAATTACGATTACTGAAAAATAAAAAGCATCCCTCTCTGGAATGCTCGTAAGCGTAAAAAACTGAAGTATCTTTCTTAGCTTCCATTTTTCGGCTATTCTTAGCTCATAAACTTAAGGAGGCAAAGAACATGCTATTACCTCCTACTCAATCTGTTTACTTATATTATAGAGGATAATTTATGTATGCGCTTTCTATTTTGCTATAAAAAAGTCTCTTGACTAAGTCAAAATAACCCAATCAAAAGACATTTTTAACTATTTTCTACCTATTAGGCGTAACATCAACGTGTGCTGTTTTAACCTCGGACCAGTCACTGATCAAATTACTGTGAAGTGCACGAACGCGAACTTCGTAAACTTGGCCCTTCTTAAAGTCTTGTCCAAAATCATTCGTTGGATCATCTACTATATCGCCACTCCTAGCTTTACTAAAGAAGGTTGCCCACTTATTGCTGCCTTTCAAACTATATTGAATCTCATAGCTGTCAGCTTCTGGGTTAACGTCCCATTCAATGTTGATATATGGTTCATCAGAACCATGGTCGTCATAATAACTAACTTTAAGCGTTGGCGTCTTTAGTTTCTCATGACTGCCCTTTAAAGGAATATAGTAAGTAAACTTTTGATTTGCTGAAACTGGGCTAAAGCTTCTACCTTCTTCATCATTCACCGCACGAACAGCAATATCGTAAGTTTCACCGTTAATTAGTCTATTCTTTGAAATTGTCTGAGTTAAAACATCAGGATAATTGCCGTCAGGGGTGAAATTACTATGTCCAATCATTGATGCGGCATCAAGCAAAGGATCATTTGATCTATACCGTCTTAGAGAAGAACCATAAATTCCATAACCAGTCGCATTATCAGCTTTAGTATAATCAACCTTGATTCCATCTTCAGTTGAGCTAACCTTAGTCAACTTAGGCGTACTTGGAAGAGCATTCGTATCTTCGCTAGTCAACTTAAAGCTGAAACGACCACGAGCAGAACCTTTTTCTAGATAATAAGTCCCTTTCTCTAAATTCCAGGAATATTTTCCATTTTTTAAGGTTCCTTTGGTTTTCCATGGATTTAACGCATAACCATAATCTGTGTCCTGCACAATTTGAATGTCATTATTGTTAAAAATATTAGACCGACTGTTCTCATACACAGGTTGAACAGACATATTCATCGTTACTTTTTGATCTTTATCCAGCGTAAATTTATATCTATTCATCGTATTCAGCTTTTCAGTATGATACATATCAGTCATACCAGTAACCGTCTGTCCTATTTTTATTGGGATAGCTGAGGTAAAACGCGTTTCTAACGGATAAGTTTTATGAGAGAAAGTCTCCAGCTTATTTCTGATCTTGGTAATCCGTGTAGCGCTAGTCTCAATCTTTACATTTTTACCAGATTTAGTAGTCAAATTGTAATGACCAGAACGCAAATAGAAGACTTGGGTATTCTTGTTTTTACCCTTATAAGGGATGCATTCCCAATTTGAAGTATTAAGGATCTTATATTTTGCCTTAGTGGCAACAGTTAATCTGGTTGGTGCTTTGAAATAGAAACGGTATTGATTGCCTTTTCTCACATAGCTGGTTACATTATCAGAAATTGGTACTGTTGCAGCTTGAACGTTAGTATTCAAACTAAATAGCAATGCACCAGCAGCTACTGCACCAATTAAATAGCCTCTCCTCTTCATAGTTTTAACCTTCTTCTGCTTAATAATCCTCAAGTTCTTCAAGTTGACCATCAGCCGACTGATAAGCCTTCTTGACTTGATCTAACTTGAGTTCAGGGATAAAGTTCATTGTCTTAGCTGGATTTAACACATCAAGCAATTGAACTCGCATCATCTTATCAATCTTTAATATCTTTTCAGGCAATTTCAAGATTGTATTCATATCTTTCATGCTATTGTACTTTTCAACTGTCTTGTTTACTTCGCTAGCTAAATAAAGCCAAGTACGATAATCAACTGATACAACCTCATTCTCTGGAACTTCAAGTTCCAACAAGATTTCACCGGCATCTGGCAGGTCGGTTACATGTTCAGGAAATGGTGTACAAGAGATCGGTATCTTTTTAGCCAAAATTGGCTTCTTTGCTTCTGGTAACGTATCCTTAATAATCTTTTGCAACAGATATTGTTCAAGATAGATATTCTTGAAATATTGATCTTGTGTACGAATCGCATTAAGTAAATATGATTGCTCATCAATACAGATCTTGCCGTTCTGTCTTAAATCCGTCCAACCTTTTTGACTAATTGTATACTGTAAAGTTAATGTTTTCATTTTATCTTCCTTGTTAACGTATTTCTTATATTTATTATAACAAAAAGCCAGCACACTATAGCATTCCATAGTATGCTGACTCTTTAATTTAAGTTAGATTTTTTACCTATTAAAATTTAGAATTAGATCAATCAAATCCTGTACTTTCTGCAGATCAGCAGAGCTAATCACTTTTACCTTATTTGGTATTTCGAAGTGAGCATAATAATCAACAAAACGTTGAATAATATCCATATTCACTGAATATTCTCGATCACGATTGCGCTGGTCGAGAATTTTTAACGCATGAGTTAATGATTCCTCACTTAGTGGATCATTGGCATCCAGTAGTGGTTTAAAACAATCGATCACATACACTTGATAATTATTCGGTACTCTTTTCAAGATATCATTAATTGGATTAAATCCATGCCCGCCTAAATTTGTATTATCGACAATAGTTGGTAGGCCATTTTGTAACCGTGTTTGCAGTATTTGATTAAAAATTTGCCACACGATTTTCTCAGTTTGACCCACAAAGTTGATTTGGGGATGCCCATTATTTGAATTAATTCCATTTAAACGAATTCTAATCTCATCAGCTGAGATAGTATAGTTTTGCAAATCGTTCATCTTAATGAAACTAGATTTACCTGAAGCTTGTGGCCCCAACATTAAGATTAACGGTATCCTTCTCATATTATTAGTCATCTTGGTAATACAAATCCTTAAATTTCTTATGCTTATATTGTTGAGCAAGTTGTGGTGTCTTCCAGGCAACGCCACTTACCCATGGACCGGCTCCTTGAGCAATGACTAAAACAGATTGACCGTTCTCAGTATGTAGGCCATAGAAGTCCCCATCACCTGCTTCCTGCATCCAACCACGGACATTCATATAATTTATTCCATGAACACGTTGACTTCCCATACCAGCCATTCCCCAATTTTTGGTTGCTTTATGATATGATGCAGACATATCACCATAAGTATATTTATCAAGAAAACCAGCTTTTACTTTATGCAATTCTTGTACGTAATTATCAACGTTGATTTTGCTTTGACTTATTTTAATAATAGACATTTTATCATCATTATAAGTATACCAAGTACCTTGAAATTCAGTTGGCACATTAAACAATCCGTCGTCTCCTGGTAAGTTTGATTTTTTACCAGCAGAATCTGAAGAATCATCGCCTGAATCCGAACGCTCATCGTTCACCTTGGCATTTTGAGCTAAACTATTTACCAAACTATCTGAGTCACGTTTATTCAAATAATCAACCATTTGCTTCATGGTCACAGATCCTAATTTTTTACCATTTGAAAAGAGATAATAAATATTCTCTCCATTCACTTGCTTAAGAGTATATCCAGCATCTGCCGATACCATATAAGCTACGCCGCTACCCTCATTCATATATGAATAATTTGACTGATTCTTTAAATCAACTTCAATACCGTTTTGCTTACCATCAAGCAAAGCCTTGTTCCAACTACCAGAATAACGATCACCAGCATATGCAACCACAACTGCTACCGTTTTCTGCGGACTTAGATCTTGATCTGATAAGTGCCCCATCTTTGTAGGTCGTTTCTTGTTCTTAGTTACTTTGATAGTTGCACTCCCTTTAGATGAAGTCTTTTGCTTAGGCTTTTGACTGCAGCCAGCTAAAGCTAAACCTGCTAACAAAATTACTGATATTTTCCCAATCTTTTTCATTTCATCCTCAACTTTCCAATTCAACGATATTTTACCACTTATCGTGTACTCAAAAAGACATAGTTAGATATTACTCTAACTATGTCTTTTTAAAATATTCATTAAAATAAGATTTCTATTACTTAGCAGCCTTAGCTAAAGCCTTGGTCTTGAATGCATAAGCGCTGGCATGTTGATCAGCACCAGTAGCAATCTTCAAAGCCTTCACCTTTTTACCTTTAACAGTTCTGGTTACAGGGATGTAGTAAACACCATCACCAGCCAAGTTAACCCAATTGTTAACGTTAAATCCCTTCTTAAAGTTATAAGCTGCATAAATATTCTTCTTCATAACCTTCTTGATAAAAGCATTACGCTTCTTTGAAGAAACATTATATACATTCTTCTTAAAGAATTTTTGTGAAGGTACATACAACTTATCTTTGTTAGCAGTGTGAGCAGTAATTTTCAAAGTATGAATGGTCTTTTTATCACTGCTGAACTTGTCAGTTTCACGATAGTACCAAGTTCCCCGAGTTGCCTTAGGTGTTGTATATTTACGAGCAATGCCATATTGACTAGCTGCATAAACATTTTGACTTTGCATCCCTACAAAGAAAATGCTAAAAAATGCAACTAATGACATCAAAAACAAATATCTCTTCCTCATAATAGATCCCTCCTATTATTAGTCTTTTCATCATAAAAAAGTTTCTTTATAAGCAATTAATCAAAATCAACTAAATCTGAAATTTGATATCTAGTCGTAGCAATCTCAGGCTCAGCCTTTGGATCATGCTTACCAACCGCGATTGCCATCACCGGAACATACTGCTTAGGGTCAAGTCCCATTGTGGCTGCAGCCTTAGTTGAATCATAACCGGCCATTGCATTAGTATCATAGCCATGCTCACGAGCTATCAACATAAACTGCATTGCAGCAAGTGAAGTATCAACCATTGAATCAGCAACTAACATTTCCTTTGGTGCTTTTTCATATAAAGGCATAAAAGTATTTAAAGCCGCATCCATAGCTTCCTTAGTTACCTTTTTGGCTTCATACATACTGTGCCATAATTTACTATACTTTTTAAAAGCCAAAGTATTGCCAAAGAATAGAACAATTGCCGAACTTTTATCGATCTGTGGGAAGTTAAACTTCATAAAATATTTATGCAGTTTTTCTCTTCCTTTATCTGTATCAACAACCACAAATCTCCAAGCCTGTAAGTTGCATGCAGATGGTGCCGTGATGGTTTCTTTAAGCATTTCGGTCATTTCTTCACGACTAATTTTTACTGAAGGATCAAATCTACGTACAGAATGTCTTCCAGTTAAAACATCATGAAAATCATTATTAATAATAGCCATAATAAGCCTCCAAAAATATGATACCGTTTACATACTTTAATAATAACTTATTTATAGCATTCTTTTCAATTGCTAATTTATCTATTTCAGCTTATGCTGAAAGCGATTACTAATTATTTAGGAGGCTAAATTTATGAAAATTGCAATTGCTGGAGCTGGAGCTATGGGTTCAAAATTCGGCTGGCATTTAAAGAAGGCTGGAAATGACGTTACTTTAATCGATACTTGGGACAGAAACATTGCCGCTATCCGTGAAAATGGCGTGGTCGCTAGAGTTAAGGACGAAGAAATTGCGGAAAAGATGCCAATTTACCGTCCTGAAGAAATCGATGAGCAACATGAAAGCGTTGATCTGTTAATCGTCTTTACCAAGTCAATGCAGCTAGAAAATATGTTAAACAGTCTGAAGCCAATCATTAGCAAAGATACTTATGTGCTCTGCTTGCTTAATGGCTTAGGTCACGAAGATGTGCTAGAGAGATTTGTCACTCGCGATCACATCATTATGGGGGTCACGATGTGGGCATCAATGATGACGGCTCCTGGCCACATTACTTTCGCCAATGACAATGGTAACGTCGAAATCCAATGCCTTGATCCAAAAGGCAAAGACGAGACGCAAAAGATCGTTAAGCTTTTGACTGATGCTGGTTTGAATGCTAGTTACAGTGAAAACGTCATGTATTCTATCTGGCGTAAAGCTTGTGTTAACGGCGTGGTTAATGCTCTTTGTGCTTTGCTTGATGCTGATTGCAAGCAATTTGGTCACACTAAGGAAGCTGACGAGTTGACTAGAAATATCGTACAAGAATTTGCGGATGTTGCTCAATACGAGGGCGTCAACTTAGATCGCAAAGAAGTTATTGAACACGTTGAAAGTTTGTTTGATACGCCACACTACCCTTCAATGCATCAGGATTTGGTTCAAAACAAGCGTCCAACTGAGATCGACTATATTGACGGTGCCGTTTGGCGCAAGGGCTTGAAGCATAGTGTTGCCACTCCATACTGTGCTTTCATCACGCGTTTGATTCATGCTAAGGAAGATATTTTGAACGTTAAGTAATAAAAATTTTAAGAGCATCAAAAAAGACGAGATTTCTTTTTAGTATTTCTCGTCTTTTTGTTTATTAAGCTTTCTTATTCTTTCTGTCCTTATCAAGATAAAGCAAACCAGTTAATGCAACTAATCTGCCGAGCACGCTCAACAAAATTGAGCTACGTTCACCTGTTTGAGGCAAAGTTACTTTTAGATTGTTTAGGGAAACTTTTTGAACGACTGGCTGCTTAGGCTGCTTTATGTCTTGAGCCATTGGTTTGACTGGATTATTCTGCTTAGTCTTGATTACATCTTGGCCTTTTACACCAGTGGTTAAAGTTTCATCTACATTTTCGCCCTTTGGTTCTTTAGGCTCATCTGTAGTTACAACAGCCGGATTTGGTTCAGGAACGTCAGGGATATCAGGAACAGTTATCTTATCTGGTACCTTTGACCTGTCTGGTGTCTTTGGTTTGTCGTCAGGCTTCTTTTCTGGTTTTGATATCTCAAACGTTGGCTTGTCGTTAATTAAAGGATCACCCTTTTTATGTTCGTACGGGTCAACTAAGATGATTACCGGCTTTTGACTACCACCTTTGAAGATGTAATCGGTGATTCACTTGTAACCATCATGCAAGATGTATTTTTCAGGGAAAGTAGGATCCTTCACCCTCCTAGGGGCACGAGCTAATCTAGCCATGATTTTACTATCCGCTAGTTTATCTCCGGAGTCTCCCTTATCTGATGACTCATGTTCTTCCTTCTTGTCTTCGTTAGCTTCATCATCATTTTCTTTGGCCTTATTGCCATCAGTAATTAGATGTTTGTCATCGGATGATGCAGTATTCTCATCTTTCTTTGCATCCCCAAAATGATCCGAACCTTTTCCTTTAGATGCACCATCTTCGGCATCACCTGAATTATCAGACTCAACTACTGCACCTACATCCCTATCAGAACCAGCCTCAGTTCCTCCATCAGTCCCTGCCTCTACTACAGGCTTTGTTTGTTTCTCTGTTTTAACCGACTGCTCCGTCTGCGCATCCCCACCAATCGGATCAGCGCTAACAACATTCACATTACCTCTAAAAAAACATACATCGATTAAAACACTAGCTACACAAACGGTTAATTTACGAATCGCGAAGCGATCCACTCTGTTATTGTTTTCAAACATGATGTTGCCTTCTTATCTATTCATATATACGCTTTCACCGACAACTATATTACGCTCTGATTGCTGTTATTTTATTCAAAATTTACTAAAAAATACGCTAGGATCAAAATATCCTAACGTATCATTACTTCTTCGGTGCATACCCAGCAATATCATCATAGCTAAATTCATCAGTCAACTTTTTACCATAGCACTTCTCATAAGCTGCCTTCTTTTGCTCATAATCCTTACGCCACATCCGATTCACATTTTCTGACAACTTCAAATCAGAATTAGGGTAGATTGTCGGCAACACATGCAAGATCTTTCTCGTCTTATAAAAATCACGATGAAACACTTCACGTCTCGAAGTCGCTCTAATTTCTGTAAAAGTCGAAATAATTGGTTGATTCAACTTTGCCGCATAGTAATATGCACCCTTTTTTAATGGACGCGGCTTACGATAATTAAACCACAACTCCTCTTCAGGATAGATCAACACCCAACATGGTTTCTTAAGTGTCTCTTTCAACTTTTTCGGAAAAACGCGACTCAAATAATGCATATCTTTATCAATTGGCAAAGAATCAAAATTTCGCACCGCCCAGCCAATCAGATGCGGCATCGCTAGATTACTCGCCTCCACCACGATAAACATTCTCTTGTTTTTCTTCATCGCCAACTTTTTCATCAGCAAGACATCAAACTGGTTGTAGTGATTACCCGTAACAAAAGCCATCGGTGTATCAGGCAAATTCTCTAACCCTTCAATCTGGCAACGTCCAGTCAGAATCTGCGACGCCGCAGCAAAAATACCTCGAATAACCGGATTGATCATGCGATAGCCGATTGATGAAGTATACTTCCAATATTTATTTACAATATTATTCGTCTGCTCTTGATCAAGCACCGGATCGTGCAGCTCAGCCTTGCTATTAAATTGCTTTTTAGCTACATTTCTTTTAATATTAGCAATAACTTGTCGCCTATGAAAACCCAAGATCATTTTTTATCTCCATATCTATTGGTTATATTATAGCGAAATTCTTCTATTAACACACTTAGGGAAAATCATGAAAATCTTAATTGTAATTGACGATTATTTCAATCAAAGTAATGGTATGAGCATCTCGACGCAACAATTTGCTCACGAATACAAGAAAATGGGCCAAGAGGTTCGTATCCTTTCTACTGGAAAAGATGCCGATTACTCTGTGCCTGAACTAAAAATTTACATTCCTATTATCTACGGCTTGATTAAAAAGCAGGGGTTCCATTTTGCCAAGCCAATCAACAAAACATTAAAAAAAGCGATCAGCTGGGCAGATATTGTTCAAGTTGAAACACCTTTTCCTGTTTCCTGGCGAGCAACAAAGCTTGCTAAAAAACAGGCTAAACCAGTGACCGGAACCTTTCACATTTATCCGCAAAACATCACTGCTTCCGTGCCGATCTTGGACAATAAATTTGGCAACTGGTGCTTTATGACTTTCTTCAAGGTCAAGTCATTCAGAAATTGTGATGCCTTGCAGGTTCCTACACCTAAGGTAGCAAAATGGTTAAGACAACATCACTTCAAGCAAAAGCTTTTTGTGGTCTCAAATGGAATTAGTGAAAAGTTTATTCAAAATCCACACAAAGAAGAAGTCGGGCATCCCTTCACCATTTTGTGTATTGGACGCTTTTCGCATGAAAAACAGCAACAAACTTTATTCAAAGCAATGCAACTAGCTAAACATGCCCCAGAAATTCGCCTTATTTTTGCTGGTCAAGGTCCTCTAGAAAAAGAATATGAAAAGTTGGCAAATCAGCTCCCTAAGAAACCAATCATGCACTATTTTGCACCAGTTGATTTGAGAAAGATTATGTCTCAAGCCGACCTGGTCGTGCACTGCGCTGATGTCGAGATTGAAGGCATGGCTTGCATGGAGGCCTTTGCTAGTGGCTGCGTACCTGTAATTGCCGACAGTCCCTTGTCTTCTACTGTTAGCTATGCTTTGACTGACAACAATCGTTTCCCTGCTGGTGATAGTACAGCCTTAGCTGAAAAGATTGATTACTGGTTCGAGCATCCCCTAGAGTTAAAAGAAATGCAGCAAAGATACCGCGATTATGGCAAAACTTTGAGCGTTAAAAGATCAGCTAAGATTGCCTTGGGTAATTTGGAAGGTTTGACTTTAAAATAAAATCAAAAAGCTTGATTAGCATCACACTAACCAAGCTTTTTGTCTCTCTTATTTTTCTCGTTCCTTATCAGTCAAGGTTAAATCGCTCTTGTCTGAGATCCAACTGTACAATGGCAAGTCGATCTTACCATTTTCGTCCATATTCTCCATAACCTTTCCCATAAAGAATTCTTGCCAATTTTGCGTTGGCTTAATACCTGGATGATTCAATTGTGGAGTTAACCAACCTTCAGATATTGGTCTAATTGGGTTAAGGCCAACAACCATGCCAATTGTATAGTTAGAAAGGTCAAAACTGCCTTCAACCACGATCCACTTAGGATTCTTCATCAACTCTGGTTGCAACTTAGAAAGCATTTCAGGTGGGATCTTGCCTTCAGTAACCATCATTCTGCCTTTGATTGGGCCATGCTTTTGTTCGAAGTTTTGCAACACACCCTTCATGAACAACTTTTGACCTAACTCATCAAATTTCTTTTCGTCTTTTAACATTATCAAATCTGCTTTCTTTACAAGATAAGTCCATTATACAAAAATGTCGGCTATTGACCAAGATGATACAATTTGCGTACATTTTGCACGTCAACTGGTTGAATTGGCACACCTGGATTTTCTTTCATCACTGATGGCTTTGCTCCCTTATAGTGCTTCAATCCAATGGCATGACCTAATTCATGTTCACAGATTGCTAATGTCCATCTACTAAAAGCAAGATCGGTTTGATCTGCCGGAATTCCACTGTCTTTCAATTGTTTTCTCACATATGACTTATTCAAAAATGCTGGATTAAGGTTAATCACTGGATTCAACTTGCTAGCTTTGCGACCGATATGCAAGACATCATCTTTAACAAATGCGATCCCAGGCATTGGAATGTCCTTTCTCTTAATATCAGTCACAATGATGTTGGCATCCCTCTGTCGTTTAACCTGCTTAAAAGTAAATGCACCAGTATTGTTCCAAGCTTTCATCGCCTGCTTCATTGTTTGATATAAAAAATTCTTAGGCTTCATCTTAAGATAGACGGTTCTAACTGGCTTCTTGATATCCTTAACCTTTAAAGTCTTATTTTTTGCTAAAACAGTATTAGTATTTCCAATAACAAAACTTCCAGTCACTGGTGTCAACAACATTACAGCTGCAGCGGCTTTGATTAAAAATTTCTTTTTCATATCTATCCCTCCAAAACAAAAAATGTGCTTTAGTACAAATTAAAGCACATTTTCTTTTCTATTCAATAAAAATCTACTAAGCATTTTCGTGATTTCTTTGCCATCTTGCGATTAAAGGAAAAATCAAACCTAAACCTAACAAGACAAAGGATTCAAAGACATTCAAGAAAATTGTCTGATAATACTCAGTCGATCCAGTTGGAGCATCGACCTGGAAAATTGAACCAAATGCAGCTACCAAGGTTAGTAAGAAGCACCACCAACCCATGATTAATGACATGCGTCTGTTCTTGATATAAACATATTCAGCATGGTACTTCTTTTCATCCTCACGAATCTTAATGAAAGCCCAGAAAATAAATGAAGTAGTAAATGGGTCGATAATACCGTTCAAGTTTAACAACTGATTAAAAATAGAATTAATGTTAGGCAACGTTGCTGAAGAGAACATGATAAAAGAACAAAGTAAGGTTGTTAGCCAATATCCATGAATTGGTAAACCGTTTTTATCCTTCTTAGTCAAACCCTTAGGTAAATATTTTTTCGCAGTATCTGATAAGAATTCACGTGACATTCCATCAACTAACATTGCTAATTGTGCAATCATATAAAGCGCCTGCGTCACAATGAACAAGTACAAGAAGAATTTACCTAAACCGAAGTCCTTACCCATTGCCTCAAATGCATAGTAGGAACCGTTCATCTTCAAGTCATCTGGCAAGTGGTGCGCGTTGAAGAAGACACCCAAAGCAAATGAACCAAAGACCGTCAAGAATCCAGTCATAACAGCCAACATAATCATTGCCTTAGGAAAGTCACGCGCACCATTTTTCAATTCAGTAACGTATGGTGCAACGAATTCCGCACCATCCATCGCAAAAATGAACAAACCTAATGAAGTGAAGAACTTAGTATCAAAGGTTGGGAAAATTGAACGCCAGTTGAATGGTTGAGTTTCAATATGACCACCCTTGCCTAAATATGCAAAAGTCATGATGATGTACAAAACCGTAATGATGAACATTGCCCCACCACCAATGACTGATAGAATCTGCAATGAGTTCGCAAAACGGTGCTGGAAGAAGATAAAGATGATGAAGACAACTGCAGTAAGCAAAGCAAATGTCCAGTTGTTCATTTTATCTTCATAAGAGTTATTGCCGGCAAAAAGCCAACCAAATGAAACAACAGTTGAGTTCGCAACATCGACTAGATATGGCAGAGCACAAACCCAGCCAGCCCAGGCATGAAGTAACCCATTTTATCGCCAGAAGTATGACGAATCCAGGAAGTTAAGCCACCAGTTGTATCAGAAAAAGTTGAACCTAACTGTCCGACCATCATTTCGTATGGGACAACGTACAAAGCAAGCATGATAACCCACTCTGAAATGGTTGCCAAACCTTGGTTTTTAAAGTTATAGATAATGTCATCGAAACCAATAACGGTAACAAAATCCATCAAAGCCAATACTGGCCAAGAAATTAGTTTACGCTTATGCGTAGTGTCAAAAGAATCCAAAAAATTTCCTCCCCTATGAACTAGAAACAATTATTTCATAGGTTTGGGCGGTGAATTATTTAAATGTTTCCCTATTTCTTCATCCATAATTTTCTCCCTATTCTCATTAATAAGTATAGTCTATCTAGGTATATAAAAAAATAAACCTATTGAAAACGATACAAATTCCAATTAGAATAATCTCATTATGAAAAAACTATTATTTACTTCTGCCATTTTATTAACTGGTTTAATGATTACGGGATGCGCACCTGTAAAGCATGAAATAACCCATAATGAAACAAGTTCTAAGACAGAAAAGCATTCTAGTTCTCACAAGAAACAATACCAGATTGCTACGCCTAAGATTGATTTACATAAAAAATATAAAGGCTTTAAATTAACCACTGTGCCTAGTCAATATCGCGGCACATGGTATCGTGCTGACCCATACAGTAAAAAGGCCACCAAATTAGTCATTACGACTCATACATTCAATGGCTATGTTACTTATCAAAAGACTGATCCTAACTTGAAGCTTGATCATAACTCAGAGAAACAAAATAAAGAATATGCTGGTAATGCAGTAATGATTTCAACGGACAATGGTGTTTTAAAGGAACGTGGATTTTTAGACACCGTTGACATGGTATACAAATTGGGACAGTTTAAAGGTCAATCATGTTTATTCATGAGCTATGGTACTAATCATAATACTGTTAATGGCGTAGCTTTTAAGGATAAAAAGGTTGCACTTAAATATCGTAAATACGATTTTTCAAAAATAAAACAATAGAAAAAATCAGCAGTTAGCTTCAAATGTTAAGGTAACTGCTGATTTTTTATTTCTTTTACAATTCTTCTTGTTCTTCGCTTTCCGTAATGAAGTCTTTCATTGCTTGCGGATCTTTGATCAAAACCTTTAACAAACGATTATTACTTTTTGTAGGAATTTCGCCAACTTCATATAAAGCTATAGTTGATGGACTCCAGCCAATAATGTTGGCTAATTGTTTTTGTGTTAAATTCCATTTTTGACGTAAAGCCTTTATATCTTTTGGACCGACATAATTATACTTTTTACGATATTTCTCCTGTGCCATCTTTACGGCTTGATTATCTAACTCCATATCATCAATGATTTTGTTTGTTTTACTATCAAAACGAGCTGGGGTTGTTATTTCTATATTTTCCCCCTTAATTTCAAAAGTGTTGGTATGATTTTTTACATAAGTTTCGTTCATACTATATCACTCCTTAATATAAAGCTTGATTAAATGAGATAAACTTTACCATATTTAGATCTGAAGAGAATTTGCATTTAATATAATACGTAATTCCCATATCTGTTTCATAAATCCACAAATATTCTCCGGGAAACGATCTATCTTCAGACACTTTTACAAAATTATCTATTGTTAATTGAGCAACAATAATTTTTGCTGCTTCATTAGAAACCGTCCTAGCATGCTTAGCACGACGATGAATGAGTACAAATTTATCCTCTCTTACCAATCTTTTTAGATTTTTAGAGCAAATTCTTTATCGTAAATTGCAATAATAACTTGAACACTTTTGTTTAGGCTGCTTGATAGATGCGATCTAATTCTCTTTCAAAGATTTCATCTGGTGTATGATAAGCCAAGATCTTTCTTGGCAATGAATTGCACCAAGTTTCAATGTCAATGATTTGTTGGAGAGAGTAGTTATGAATATAGTCACCTTTAGGAATGAATCTGCGAATAAGGCCATTATACCTCTCTACAGTGCCTTTATCACAAGAAGTATATGTATGAGCATAATAAACTAGTGATTTGGAAATATCTTCCAGCTGAGATAGATCCGCAAATTCAGAACCATTATCAGTCGTAATAGTTTTAAAGATATCGTTCCAATGCTCGCTGTATTGCTTGCGCAGA
>SKEH01000530.1_pt1 | contig 22116 bp, 20 predicted proteins | sample 4826571 | NCBI WGS metagenome assembly SKEH01 (sample SAMN11008814, study PRJNA524170) | human gut metagenome | biome: Human fecal sample; material: Feces; isolation source: fecal sample from pouch patient p29 | host: Homo sapiens | place: Israel: Tel-Aviv | collected 2016-09-14 | reverse complement strand
GTCATATATACAGAATATAGCTTTTTAAACTTGGAGGCACCATGATGACAAAAACAGAAAAAGTTCTTTCAACAATTATTAAAGCGGTCAACTGCTTGATGTTTCTGATCGAGGCAGTTCTAATCTGGTTCATGGGCGCGGAACTGGTCGGTTTTCAAACAAAAGCCAAAGATCTGACCATTGGCTGGTCACTAATCATTGCTTCCGTTGCCCTCGTATTGGCGGCCATCCTAATCTGGACAAACAAGTTTTCCGTCCTCTTCTGGATCACCGAAGTTGCCTTGCTTGCCAGCTTCATCATTTTAACCATTTTCCGGATCATGGATGTTGGTACAGTCTTTGACATACTTGGTTCAGCCGCGATTCTCGCCCTCATCCGCTATGGCAAATTTACCAAGCCCTACATCGGGCCAATCGTGGTCGTGGCCATCGACCTGGCTTATCTCTTGCTTTTAATCTTCTATTACGACTTCTTCAATTTCTCCTACTAAGGAAAAAGTAAAAGGCAAAATTTCCGACAATAACAAAACTGAGCTCACATTAATATGAGCTCAGTTTTTTCTATATTCAGCTAATTTTTTCCCGCTACTTTTGCATCCCCTGCAATAAGGCAAAGAGAGCACCGTAGAGGTTGGTATCATTTCTGAACTTGGCCGCCACGATTTCCGGCGGAATTACCTGCTGGCCCAAAATCGGGTTGTCCTGCAAGATTTCCCCGAACTGTCGGCGGATCTCCTCGATCAAGATTTCCTGGGCGCTGATCCCGCCGCCGATCACAACCTTTTCCCCGTTGATCACGGTCTGCAGGTTCAAAATCATCACGGCTACATCCAAGCAGTACTGGCGGAAGATCTTGCCTGCCTCTTCATTGCCGGACTTGATGGCTGCAAAAGCCGCCAAACCGTCAGCAAGGTCTTCATTGCCCAGCTCCTGGTTGACCCTTTCCACCATTCTGACAGCTGAGCAGCGGGCACCAGTATAGGCAGCCATTTCCTTAAGCCCAGCTTCCTGGTTCGTGATCATCCAGCTAAGTTCCCCAGCCTGGAAGCTGCTCCCGTGCAGAAGCTTGCCGCCAACGACGATCCCGCCGCCAACGCCAGTGCCCAGAGTCATCACCGCTCCGATATCAACTCCCTTGAGTTCGCCCAGCCACTGCTCGCACAAGGCTGCCGCCTTTGCATCATTTTCCGCGCTAACCGCTACCCCGTATCTGGACCCCAGCGTCTCTTCCAGGTTTAAGCCGTCCAAAAAGGTCAAAGCCCCGCCATAGTGGATGATCATTTTCTCCGTGTCGATCTTCCCTGGCGCGCAGACCGCGATCCCGGCAAACTTGCCCTTGTACTGGTCGCCGACTTCATACAGGGCGGCGACAAAGTCGTCCAGATTGTCCGCGCTTGGCCGCTTCCTCTTTTCCAGCAGCTGCCCTTCATTATCCATCAAGGCGTACTTCACGTTGGTTCCGCCAATGTCAAAAACTAAGTATTGCATCGTTTTTTATCCTCACATCCAAAAAAGCATCTATAACTACTAGTATAAGTGTTTGCAGCCGCTGCTTCCATGCCAAAAATTGACCAAAAAAAGGCCAGCCTTGAGCTGGTCTTTAATACTAGTATGATCGCAAAAAATGCTTTGATTAGTGGTGGGATGCACCGCTAGTTGCTTCTGGTTCAGCTGGCTTTACTTCTTCCTTGGCAGCAGCTGCCTTGGTTGAAGGACCAGTCTTAGCGTCTGGGTCAGAGTTGCGGCGGTAAGTTGCGCCAGTTGCAGCGTCTGGGTCAACAACCAGCTTCTGGCCAGTTGATTCGCAGAAGTACTTCACGAATGGGTAGATGTCTTGAACCCATTCGTAGATACCCATGTAGTTGCCTTCTTCGTCTTCCACTCTCTTGTAGTAGTGCAAAACGAGTTCAGTCAAGTTACCAGTTGGTACTGGCATCCAAACTTCGTCATGGCCGCCTTCCTTGGTCCGCAGGGCGTGAACAACCTTCTTGGCAGTTGGGATAACGTCACGGATGTCCGGGTGAACGGCGCCCATAGTGTCACCGACTTGGGCTGGCACACGGCCGGCCTTCATCTTGTAGTTAGGGTCTTGCGGACGGTTGTACCACAGGAATTGGTTGTTGTCGTCCACGTAAGTCATTTCACCAAAAGTGTTGCGGAGCATCCAGTTGATTTGGTTAACCGTCAGCAAACCTGAGTCCAGCTTAACGTAGTCATCGCCTTCAGCAGCATTAACCTTGGCAGCTGCCTTGTCCAGCCATTCAGGGTCGTTCTTTTCCAAGCCGTCAACAGTGTAGCGGCTGTGGCCAGTTGCTTCAAAATCTTCCTTCAAGTATTCTTCAGGGTTCATGTCCTGCAGCCATTTTGGTTCTGCCATAATTCAGTCTCCTTCAGTCTTACAACAAACTATTTTCTTTATTTTCTTGTTTTCTTACTTACACTGTCCATTGTATCCTGTAAGCACTTACTTTGCAAGAGCAATATATCATATTTCTTATATGTGCAAAAATATATATTTTGCTTTTACTAAGTCAAAAAGCTTTTTAACATATATTTTGCTGTATAAAAGTAATAAAAAAAGCCAGCTTAGGCTGGCTTAACTTTGTCTAAAACAATAATCTGGTCGAACATGGCCTTTTCCACGTCCGAAATCTTGTGGGCGACTTCGATCACCGCTACCTTCGGATTGCCCAGCAAAGTCTCATGGATCTCCAAAGACAGGCGGGGATCCAGGGCACTGGTGGCTTCGTCAGCCAGCAGGATCGGCCGGCCAGACAAGAGGGCCCGGGCAATTTCCACCCGCTGGATCTGCCCGCCGGAGAGGTTGTTGCCGTTCTCCCCGACCGGGTAGTCCAGGCCGTTTTCCTGGATCAGGTCATCCAGGCCCGCTTCATGGCAGGCCATGAGCAGCTGTTCTTCATCCACCTGCCGGCCCAGAGTCACGTTAAAGCGGAGGGTGTCGTCAAACATGAAAGGCTTCTGGTTGACGTAGGAGTAGAAGTTGTGGGCCTTGTACCAGTCCCCCGTCACTTCTTCACCGTTGATTAAAATTTCACCATGGCTTGGCGTGTAGATGCCCAGCATGAGGCGCAAGAGGGTGGTCTTCCCCCAGCCGGACGGCGCCATCAAGAGGATCTTTTCCCCCGGCTTGATCTTGATATTCACGTGTTCAAAAATCTGCCGCTTGCTGTGCTTGGTCACGTAGGCCACGTCCCGGATTTCCATGCCGTCAAAGTGGTCGACCGGGTAATTGTCGTCTTTTTGCACGTAATTGAGGGCCCGCTGGGTTCTCTGCCACATCGGCACGGTTGACTTGACCTGGTTGAATTCGTTAAACAAGGTGACCACCGGGCTGATGAAGTTGATGGCCAAGTCGACCATCATAACCAGGGTCCCAACCGCCAGCCGCCCCTGCATCATCATGATCCCGCCGATCGTGCAGGGAATGATGAAGCAGAAAAGTTCCGCTGCTGAGTAGATCAATTCCAGGGCCCAGGCCTGGGTCAAGGTCATGCTCCGAAGGGCCGTTTCCATATCCCCGGCAGCACCTACCGCCCGCTTGACGATATTAGTGCGGACGTTGTAGAGGCGGGCTGACTGGGCCCCGTTCAAGCTGTCAGACACGTACTGGGTGTAAACGGCGTTCTTCTGGGTCCAGATCTTGGACTTCTTGGTGATGATCTTGCTGGTAATCATCTGCACGCCGGCCGGAGCCAGAGTCGCCACGATAAAGACCAGGGTCATTTCCCAGGAGTTATATAAAGCAAAGGCCAAAGAGCCCACGAAGGTCAAACTTTGGTAGATGATGTCCAGCTGGGCCGTGACCCGGTTGGTTTCGATCTGCTTTAAGTCGTTGGTCATGAAACTCAGCCCGTCCTTGGTGTCCAGGCTGTTTTGGTCGATCAGGTAACGGAGGTTGGCCTCTTTCAAGGTCATGTTCACGCTTCTGATGATGTTCATTTCGGTCGTTTCATAGAAGAAATTGCTGGCCATGAACAAAAGCTGGCCCCCGGCCGTCAAGGCCGCGAAGCCGACCAGGCGGCCGTAATCAGCCTTGCCGGAAGAGGCAATGTTCAGCATGACCTTGAGCATGTAGGCCACGAACAAAACATTGCAGGCCTTGATGGCGGCCAGGAAGCTGAACAGGGCTACCTGGCTTTTCCGTGCGTATTTGAGACTCATTGGATAATCCCTCTCTTTCATAAATATTATAGCAATCTTTCCTATTTTTGCCGCCAGCATTGATATAATTAAGATAATCCTAAGAAAGTAAAATCTTGCTAAAGTCTGATTCTTGGCAAAGCGTGACAATTTTTTAAAAAAGAGAAAAAGACCGGAAAGACTAGCGGGAAAAACAAAGAATAAAAACTAGAAAGAAACGAGAAGACAAAATAAATGAAATTAGTTGAACTGCATACCAAAGCCGACCAATTATCCGGCAGCTACTATCTAGGCTACCTGGTCTACCAAAGCGCGGACGCGGCCACCCTCATCAGCCTGGACGACGACGCCAATGCCGGCGGGGTCTTGGTCATCAATAACCAGGACATCCTGACCAGCGTCGACGAATCCCCCAGCCTGGCCTACTGCCAGCACCTGATCGATGAAGGCAAGTCGACCGACCCCTTCGCCCTCATGCCCCTCAACCAGGAGCTCCTGAAGACGCCTTTGACCAGCCTTAGCGCGGCCAGCCAAGCCGCACTGGAGAAGGACCTGGTCGTCAATATCACCTTAACCAGCGGGATCGTCTACACCGGCATCATCGCCTTAGCCGGTCCAACCGAAATCCAGCTGAAGCAGATCGGGGACGACTACGAGCTGGACCCTCTCTGCCTGGTCATCCCCCTGTCTGCCATCTCCAGCCTGGAATTAAACGCTCCTTTAAACAAGCTCTGGAAAAAGTACCAGGCGGTTAAAGAGCAGTTTGCCGGCCAGAATCCCTACGGCTTAGTTGAACTTTACCTGGACTGGCTGGATGACGCCCGCTTTGGCAGCTGCCTTTTGGGCCTGGTCCTGGACCAAAGTGACCAGTTCCTGCTTTTTGAAAGCTTGAATGACTATGGGCAATTAGAATCCATCTGCCTGGTCAACAGAGAAGACGTGGTTCATGAATCAGTAAATTCCGCGGCTATCGACTTCTCCAGCTTCCTGGTCGCCTACAACCAGAAAAATGAAATTTTTGATCCGGGCCACTTGGGCAAATTAGCCCAGTCCTTAGACCATGTCCCAACTGTCCGGGAAGTGATTGAAAAAGCCGGAAAGCAACTGGTCAGCGTTGACGACTATGAATTAGCCGGGGAAAACCTGGGCTACGTGACCGCGGTAGACGAAGCAGGCTTCACCATCGAGGACCCGGAAAGCGGGCAGGAAGTCAGCCACCTTTTTGAAAACGTCTGTGCCTTGGACTTGGCCAGCACCGAACTGGAAAAAATGCGGGAATTCCTGGCAGCCCAAAACCAGTAGGCAAATAAGGCATATAATAGATAAAGGCATATAATGAACTAGATAGTTATAGTTAGGAGATTTTTCCAATGAAACAAGGAACGACGATTTTGACTTTGGACAATGGCTACCATCTTTGGACCAACACCCAAGGGACAGGTGACATCCACCTGCTCTGCCTACACGGGGGCCCGGGCGGCAACCACGAATACTGGGAAGATACGGCTGAACAATTAAAGAAGCAGGGCTTGAACGTCCAGGTCCACATGTACGACCAGCTGGGCTCCCTTTACTCTGACCAGCCGGACTACAGCGACCCAAAGATCGCGGACAAGTACCTGACTTACGAATACTTCCTGGACGAAGTTGAAGAAGTCCGGCAAAAGCTGGGCATCGATAACTTCTACTTGATCGGGCAAAGCTGGGGCGGCCTTTTGGTCCAGGAATACGCGGTTAAGTACGGAGACCACTTGAAGGGGGCCATCATCTCCTCCATGGTTGACGACATCGACGAATACGTGGCCGCGGTCAACCGCCGCCGGCAAGAAGTTCTGCCGCAGACCGAAATCGACTTCATGCACGAATGCGAAGCCAAGAACGATTACGCCAACCAGCGCTACCAGGACGACGTGCAGATTCTGAACATCAACTTTGTTGACCGCAAGCAGCCTTCCAAGCTCTACCACCTGGGCAACTTGGGCGGCACGGCTGTCTACAACGCCTTCCAGGGTGACAACGAATTCGTCATCACGGGCAAATTGAAGGACTGGCACTTCAGAAGCGAACTGCCAAAGATCAAGGTGCCAACCTTGCTGACTTTTGGCGAAGTGGAAACCATGCCTCTGGAAACGGCTAGAACCATGCAGAAACTGATTCCTAACTCCCGCCTGGTCACTACTCCTGACGGCGGCCACCACCACATGGTCGACAACCCCGATGTCTACTACAAGCACCTGGCTGACTTCATTAGGGAAGTTGAAGCCGGCACTTTCCAAGGCGAATAAGATTATGAAGTCCTTATTTTTGAGGGCTTTTTTTGTAAAAGAAATCTTAACCTTTGGTAAAAGATCCAAGGTCAATGGTAACCCCTTACTGAAGTAAGGGGCTTGAAGCGCAAGTTTCAAGTCCTACGTCTTCAATAGGGAGGCTGGAGAAATCCAGCTTTCATTGTCTAGACTAAGCTATTCAGTCGGCTTCGGCTGACTGGATAGAGGAACTACGTTATCCATGTCATCACACCCAAGGATGATGCCCAAGTCTTTGGTTCTGTGGCAGCTCTGTAAACAGTCATGAGGTTAACATGGCAGTCAACTGCATCGCCCAGATTCTCCGGAGTCATAGCAAGCATGGATAACATTGTCGATGGGCAACAACGCGAATCCGGATTGGGTCTCCTAATTCGGACAAGCGGCAGGAATCACTGTTTCCTGCATTAAGGAAAAGGAGAACAACATGAAGCATGAAAATGCCAACCGGGTATTTCTGCTCAATAAGGACGGCAAGCCTCTTATGCCATGCCGCCCAAGAAAGGCCAGACTGCTGCTGAAAAGCGGCAAAGCCTTTGTAGTCAAGAAATATCCGTTCACCATCCAGCTGAAATATGGCTCGTATGGCTATAAGCAGAAGGTTAGTCTTGGCATAGACACCGGGCAGAGGCATATTGGCTTTGCCGTAGTCAGTAAAGACAAGGTGCTGCACCAAAGTGAGGTAGAGCTTCGCCAGGACATGCACACGAATCTGTACACTCGCAAGATCTACCGCAGAGGCAGAAGAAACCGCAAGACCCGCTATCGCCAGGCTCGCTTTTTAAACAGAGTGCATGGCAAGAGAGACGGCTTGTGGCTTCCGCCGTCAGTAAAAAGCAAGGTAGGCCACAACATTGCTTGGATCAAGCGCTATCTGGCTGTATTGCCAAGTCCCGATCTTCACATCGAAGTAGGCAAGTTTGACATGGCCAAAATGGTCAACCCGGACATTTCGGGCAAGCAGTATCAAGAAGGCAGCCTAAAAGACTGGAAGAACTATGAGTACTACGTGCTGGCACGTGACGAGTACACCTGCCAGCTCTGCCATAAGCATGGCGAAGGCATAAAGCTTGTAGTTCACCACATCGTCTACCGCTCACAGGGCGGGACAGATCGGGTGGACAATCTGATAACGCTTTGCACGAATTGTCATACTACGAAGAACCACCAGCCAGGCGGCAAGCTCTACAAGTGGATGAAGGCGAAAAAGAAAGTGACGAAGCAGCTGAAGGGAGCAACGTTCATGAACATTCTGCGCAAGCGAATCATGACGACTTTCCCAGAAGCAAGCTTTCAATATGGTTCGCAAACCTACGTAGATCGCAAGAACCTTCTTTTGCCAAAAGGTCACTTCATGGATGCAATCGCAATCAGCGGGATCAAGTCAGTTGGTCAGATGCCGCTGACGGTGACAATGATCAGCCAGTTCCGCAAGAAGAAGCGGTCGCTTCATGAAGCAACTGCAAGAAAAGGCAGAAAGCAGCCGAATACGTCAGCCAAGCGCAATGAGAAGAACACGAAATATGCCCGTGGCTTGTGGCTGAATGACTACGTTCGTGTGATAGGAAACAATGTCAAGGGCTATGTAAAAGGCTTTAAGTCCAATGGATATTCTGTTTATCTGACAGATGGCTTAGGCAATTACGTGCTGACCAATAGTAGAAATTATATCAACTCAAAGCAGTGTCAGTTAATTACGCATAATAGCAACTGGCAAAAAGCAGAGCAAAAGCTTTTACTTTACGAATTTAAGTAAAAAGAGGCCGGCAAACCCTATCCCCCCATCCATTGAAATAGGTGGAATCCCGGGCTTGCCGGCCATTGACAATCATTGGCAAAAGCATCTGCCTTTAGCTTTTGCCCTTTTTCAAGTAAAATAGGCTAAGACCAATCAGAAGCATTTAGGAGGCAAAAATTTGACAATCGGTAAAGAACTACAGAAACAGCGCCGCGCCAAGCAGCTCAGCCTGGAAGCCGTTAGTCAAACCCTGCAGGTCGACCAGGCGACTCTGCAAAAGATTGAAGCCGATGATTTCCAAGGCTTAAACCCGGTCCTGGTCAGAAGCTGCATCCGGCAATACGCCAGCCTGCTGGGTTTAGACGGAGCAAAGCTGCTCGACCAGTTTACTGAGCCGGCCGCCGCCGGCAAGGACATTCCTGCTGCTAGCGCCCAAGCCGCTAAGCCGGCCAGCCCAGTTAAAGAGAAGGTCACTGAAGTCCGGGCCACTAATCCGGCGCCAGTTAAGGAGGCCAGCCCGGCCGGCAAGGCCAAGGAAATTTTGGACAAGAGCAAGGTGCCGCATGGCTTCAAGGCAATTTTTAAATTCTTTGACGCCATCAACTTGGACAAGCTCTTAAAGATCGGGATCTGGGTCATCCTAGGCCTGGCCGTGGTCGGGTCCGTAGCCGGCGGCTTCAATGCCCTGGCTTCTAAACCCACCAGCATTTCCCACTCATCCAGCTCTTCCAGCTCCTCGTCACCATCATCATCTTCTTCATCTAAGCCAGCTCAAGATGATTCCGCTAAGCCTGATGAAAACAAGCCAAGCCATGATGACCAGTCGAGCCAGCCGAGCCAAAGCCAAAGTAAAGAAGAGCAGGTCAGCTCTTCTAGTGAAGCCAGCTCTTCTAGTTCCGTGGCCAGCTCATCTAGCCAAGAACAGAGCAGACAGGCCTCTTCCTCTAGCAGCCAGTCAAGCACTGACACGACGACTGATACAAACGAATAAAGTGCATGCAAAAAGCGCCCGGGTAACCGGACGCTTTTCGTTTACTTTTTTTGGCCTTAAGCCCGGCCCTTGTAAGTCCCTTCCAGGGTGTTGATGACCAGTTCGTCGCCTTCGTTGATGAAGTCCGGCACAGTGACAACCAGGCCAGTTTCCATCGTAGCTGGCTTGCCGCCGGAAGCTGCGGTTGCCCCCTTAATGCCTGGCTGGGTTTCTACTACCTTCATGTTGACAGTTGATGGCAATTGCACGGCCAAAAGTTCCCCGTCTTCAGTGAATTCCAGGATAACTTCGATATTTGGCATCAAGTACTTGACGTCGTCACCCAGTTGGTCGCCGGAAATCGCGTATTGTTCGTAGGTTTCCGTGTCCATGAAGTTGTAGCTGTCGCCTTCAGCGTACAGGTATTGGGCGTTCTTCTTGACGACTTCGACCAGCTCGATCTTTTCACTTGGCCGCATGGTCTTGTGGATCACGCTGCCGGCCCGGACGTCACGCAGGTCCATTTGCATAACGGTGTTGCCCTTGCCTGGCTTGTGGTGGTTAGCCGCCATAACCAGCATCAGCTTGCCGCCATCGTCAAAAATCATGCCTTTTTTCAATTCAATTGCTTGCATAAAAAAATCTCCCTAATAAATTTTTTATCACTGTTCTTCATTATACCATTGACTTAAAAGCCGCGAAGGTAAATTTTGTCAATCAAGTGCCCCTCAACCTTATGCAGGATCAAATTGGCCCGCTCCTTGGTCGGGGCGATGTACTGGCGGAGGTTGACCAGGTTGACCATCTGCCAGGTTTCTTCCGCCAGGCGCAGGGCCTCGTCTTCCGGCCCGTTGGCCAGCTTGTAGTAGAAGTTGCTTGGGTCATTCTTCTTCATTTTCATGATCTTCTTGAAGCGTTGCATATACCACTTTTCAATCAAGTCTTCTTCCGCATCGATATAAATTGAAAAGTCAAAAAAGTCGCTGGTCACCAGCTGGCCGCTTTCCGGCAGCTGCAGGGTGTTGATCCCTTCGATGATCAAGATGTCGGGCTTTTCCACATGGCCATAGCGGCCCGGGACGATGTCACTTAATTCCTGGGAATACAGGGGATAAACGACGTCATTTTTTCCGCTGACCACGTCTTGGAGGAAGTCTCTGAGCATCTGCATGTTGTAGCTTTCCGGGAAACCCTTCCTGGGCATCAGCTTCCGCTTCTCCAGCTCCTGGTTGGGGTAGATGAAGCCATCAGTGGTCATCATCTGGGTCTTTAAGTCCGGGTAATACCGGGTCAAGAGCAGCTGCAAAAGGCGGGCAGTCGTGGACTTACCCACGGCAACTGAGCCGGAAATGCCGATAATATAAGGCACCTTGCTTTCCGGCAGCTGCAAAAATTTTGCCTTCTTAGCGGCTGTCGCCTGCTTGGCCTGGTAGGCCAGGTGGATATAGTTCAGCAGGGTCTGGTAGATTTCATCGACGTCCTTGACGTCCAGCTGGTCGCCCAAAGACTTGACCTTGGCCAGCTCTTCATTAGTCACCGCCAGCTTGGTCTTGGGGGTTAAAGCCGCCCAGGCTTGCCGGCTGAATTCAGTATAGTTTCGCATTCTTTTTACTTGTCCTTTTCTCATTCTTTATCTATTATAGTAGAAAAAGCAGGAGAAACTGGCAAATGCCAGCTTCATTTTTCAAAGAAATGAGTGAAACAGATGAAGAAAGTCGTGCTTTTTGGCGATTCAATTTTTAACGCGTATGACGGGCAAAAGGATACCGACCGTTTGACCAAGGCCTTGGCCAAGCGGCTGGGAGACGCTTACGAGGTCGTGAACATCTCGGTCAGCGGTGCCTGCGCCCAGGACGTCCTGCCCAGAGTCGGCAGTCTGCCTGCCTGCGACATTTTAGTCGTAGAGTATGGGACCAACGACGCCGCCAGCTGGGGCTGCAGCGCCTATGACTACCAGGAAGGGCTGGAAAGCTTGATCAAGCAGGCTCAGAAGGTAACCGGGGCCAGTGATACTCTAGTTTTAGCTCCGTCCATGCCGGATTTGACGAACCCGGAAATGGCCGCGGCCTACTCCTTGGAGAAGCTGGACGAGTACGTCGACATCGCGCAAAGAGACGCCGGCAAGACCAACTCCTTCTTCTTCGACTTGACCCACAAGATGGAAAAGCTGAAGGACCTGCCTTCCTTCATGATTGCAGACGGCCTCCACTACAGCGAAAAAGGGATCTCCTGGCTGGCGGATGTCCTGGCTGACCAAATCAATAAGATGGCATAGGAAAAGCGTCCGGTTACCCGGGCGCTTTTTGCATGCCGCTTAAACAGGAAAAATGACCGCTTGCGCGTCTGCTCTTTCATTTTTGCTTAAGCTTCTTCATAATAAAATCTGAAAAGGGGGGAGAAAAGATGCAGGTAGAGTTTAAACAAGACAAGCAGCTAAAAGAAGACCAGCTCATCATCAAGGCCAAGAAACTGACGCCGGAAATCGAAGCGGCCCTGGCCTTTTTGGAAGAAAAACTGGCCCAGAAGATCACGGTCTATCAAGGCAGCGATGAAATCATCCTGCCCCTAACCAGCATTCTCTTTTTTGAGACCAGTGACCGGCACGTCTGGGCTCATGACCGGGAAGGCAGCTACCTGGTCAAGCAGACCTTGCGGCAGCTGGAAGCCAGCCTGCCCAGCGACTTTGACCGGGCTTCCAAGAGTGCCCTGGTCAACTGCCGGCAAATCAATGCCGTCAAGCGGTCCATTACGGGCTGCGAGCTTGGCTTTACCGCTTCTTACAAGAAGGTCTTCGTCTCCCGCCGCTACTACCAAACCCTGATCAGCCATTTGCACGAAATGAGGTAAGCACAATGAACAAGAACAGAAAGTCCGCGGTCAGATGGGGCTTGATCCTGATCGCTATCGCCATCCCCTTGATTTTAAGCCAGCTTTTTCCAGACTACTTTACCCTTTTTAAGCTCTTCAACTTAAGTTGGGGCCAGGTCTTCTGGGTTCTCCTCTTAGCCTGGATCGCCTGGACCAGCTTTAAGAACCGGGCCCTCTTCTTTGGAATTTTTGCCAGCGGCTTGATCGTCAAAACCATCAGCGAAGCTAGCCACTTCTTTAAATGGACCGGCTACATGTACCTGGCCCTCTTCCTAATCGCCCTGGGCTGCCAGCTTTTGGCCGGAAGAAGCCAGCTGGAGGTCAAGATGAATGTAAAAACTGGCAAGAAAGACGATGACGGCACTAGCCTTAGCTACAGCGAATCAATCGGCGAAAATGGCGAAAAAGTTTCCATCGAATCCGTCTTCTCCAAATGCGTCCGCTACGTTCACAGCCAGGCCTTGCGCAAATTATCCGTCTCCACCGTTATGAGTCCGGTAACCATCTACTTGGACCAGACCCAGCTCAAGGATGGACGCGGCAAGCTGGATTTGGATGCGGTCTTCTCCAAAGTTGATATCTACATTCCCAGAGAATGGGAGGTCCAAGCCGACGCCAGCCCGGTCTTCTCCCGCTTCAACTCCCTTAACCCCAGCGGTTTAACAGCGGATTCACCCCTTTTAAAAATCGATGCTGACCTGGTCTTCAGCCAAGTCACCATTCACCGGGTCTAAAAAAACTGTTCAGTTCCTTATTTAATAAGGCTGAACAGTTTTTCTTTTATTCTATTTTGTTCTAATCAACCTTGCCCAAGTAATTTGACTTTTGTCCGAACCACTTCTGGTTGATCTTGGCCAAAGTCCCGTCGGCCTGCAGCTCAGCCAGGGCCTGGTTGATCTTCTTTTTCAAGTTCTTGTCGCCCTTCCGCATCCCTACCGCGAACAAGTCCTCTGGCACCTCTTTGTTCAAGATGACCTGGTAAGACTTTGAGTCTGCCTCGTGCTTGATGTAGTATTCCGCGTAGGTTTCATCCAGGAGGATCCCCTTGATTCTGCCGGCGTTGAGGTCCAGGAAGGCTGACGGAATAGTGTCGTAAAGGACCTTGCTCTTCGGCTTAATGACCTTTTGGCTGCCATCCAGCCAGATCTGGGCGGTTGACCCGCTCTGGGCCCCGATTGCCTGCCCCTTCATCTGGGCAAAAGACTTGATTCCGCTGGACTTCTTCACGACCAAAACCTGCCGGTTTCGCAAGTAGCTGCGGCTGAAGGCAACTTTTTTCTTCCGCTGGTTGGTCACGCTGTAGCCGTTCCAAAGAACGTCAATTGTCCCGTTTCGCAGCTCCGTTTCCTTCATGGACCAGTCGATAGTCTGGAAGTCCGCCTTAAGGCCCAGCTTCTTGCACACGGCCTTGGCTAAGTCGACGTCATAGCCGACCAGCTGGCCGTCTTTTTGCCGGAAGTCCATGGGCACGAAGGTGTCGTCTAAACCGATCACCAGGCTGCCCCGCTTTTTAATCTTGGCCCAGGTATCTTTTTGGTTGGCTTCTTTAGTTAAATTGCTGCAGGCTGTTGTCAAAAAGCAGGACAAGACCAGGCCCAGCAGCAGGATTCTCTTAAACCATTTCATCTCTAACTCTCCAATGTCTTAACCTCTAGGACCTGGTCGGCCACCTTTTTGGCAAAGTCCATGTCGTGGGTGATAATCAATTGGGTCAGGCCTGACTCCTTCAAGCTCAAGATGAGGTCGGCCACCTGGTCCCGCAAGGCCGGGTCCAAAGCACTGGTCGGTTCATCGTAGCAGAGCATCTTCGGCTGCATGGCCAAAGCCCGGGCGATGGCTACCCGCTGCTTCTGCCCGCCGGAGAGCTGGTAAGGGTAAAGGCCGCCCTTGTCCGCCATCTGCAGCTTCGTCAAAAGCTCCTTGGCCTTGGCTTCCGCTGTTGCCTTGTCTTCTTTTAGCGCCAGCTGGGGAGCCAGGGTGATGTTTTCCAAAACTGACATGTTGGGGAAAAGGTTAAAGTCCTGGAAGACCACGCCCACGGCGCCCCGCTCTTCCTGGCTAAGCTCGTATTTTTCCCCGTCCAGTCTCATGCTGCCCGCGTCAGCTGTTTCAAGGCCGGCCACGATCCGCAGAAGGGTCGTCTTCCCGGCACCGGAAGGACCAACCACCGTGAGGATTTCCCCGTCCTTCAGGCTGAAGTTCATATTTTGCAAAATCTGCCGGTTGCCAAAAGACTTGGCTAAGTTTTTTACTTCAAGCATGTTTAGTCCTCCTATCTGTAGTATGAGTAGTGCTTTTCCAGCTGCCGCAAAAGCAAAGTGCACAGGCCGATCAAAAGCAGGTAGATCAAGGCTACCAAAACCAGCGGCACTAAAGTCACGTCCCGGGCCGTAGCCAGGTTGCCGGCTCTGAGCAAGTCGCCCAAACCGATCACGTAGACCAGGGAGGAGTCCTTGACCAGGTTGATCACTTCATTGCCGATTGAGGGCAGGACGATTTTTATTACCTGGGGAATAACGATCTTTCTAAGGGTCTGCCCGTAAGTCAATTGCAGGACCTTGGCTGCCTCAAACTGTCCCCGGTCGATGGCCTGGTTGCCGCCCCGGAAGATTTCAGCAAAGTAGGCCGTGTAGTTCAGGACAAAGGCCACCAAAGCCGCCATATAGCGGGGAAAGGTCAAGCCGACGATCGGCAGGCCGTAGAAAACAAAGATCAGCTGCAGCAAAAGTGGGGTCCCCCGCATCAGCCAAACGTAGAAGTTGAGTAGCCACTTCAATGGGGCAAAGCGGCTGCTTAAGCCGAAAGAGACCAGGATCCCCAAAGGCAGGGATAAGATCAATGTTTCAAAAAAGATTTGCAAGGTCATCCCCGCCCCGCTGAAAAGGGAGGGAAGTATTTCCATAACGTATTTCATTCGTTTTACCCGCTTCCTAGAAAAAGAAAATAAAAAAGTCCTCCCGGCCCCAAAGGGCCAAGAGGACGCGTCAGCGTGATTCCACCTCGTGTTCACCGGTCCCTCGCGGCAACCGGCCTCACCAGCTTGAGAAAGCCTTCAAGCTGCAGCGGTAACGGGCTGACCCGGAAGGAGCTACTAAGCCTTCACCCCTCCTGCTCACAGACGTGTGTTCAGCCAGCCCTCGCTCCCCTTTCCACCGGCGGGAAGTCTCTATCTGTCCAGGCAGGCCTACTTCTTCTGTTCATCGCGTGAAATATAACCGACTCTAAGTCTGTTTTCAGTAATATTAAACTAATATTAAAAAGCCGTCAAGCTTTTCTTTTACTTTTTTACAAAAGTTGCTTCATTAGTTGGCAAAAGCGGACTCTTTTCACCAGCGTAAACCAGGTCCAGCTTGTACATGGCCCGGGAAGCGATCGTGTAGACCAGCTGGGTCTCGTCTTCTTCGTGGTAGGCCGCTTTAGAGGCATCCCACATGATTACGGCGTCAAATTCCAGCCCCTTGGCCAGGTAGGACGGCAAGACCAGGTTCCCTTCCACCAGGCGCTGGTTGGCGCTGGAGATAAGGTGGACCCCCTCAAGCTGGTCAGCCAGCTTTTTAGCCGCCTCCAGGTCCTTAGTGATGATGGCAGTCGTCAGCTTTTGGGCGTCATTTTCCGCTAAAGCTGCTTTCAAAGCCGCTAAAGCTTCTGCTTCATCACTTCTGCCCCAGACTTGCGGCAAAGGCCCCTGCCGGTTGAAGCTTTCGATTTTTTCACCATGGCGGAGGATCTGCTTGGTGTAGTCAGTCAGCTGCTTGGTTGACCGGTAGGACTTGGTCAACTGAACCAGCTTGGTCTTTTCCGGGTCAAAGAGGCCGGAGATCTGCTTTAAGAGGCTGCTGCTCTCGTCCTTGGTAAAAATCGCCTGGTTCAAGTCGCCCAGCATGGTGAACTTGGCCCGGGGGAAGTTGTAGCGCAGATAGGCCAGCTGGAAGGCTGAGTAGTCCTGGATTTCGTCGATAAAGCAGTAGCGCATTTCCAGGTTGGTCTGGCGGGCAATGATCTGGTCGTAAAGGTAAAGATAGGCTGAAGCATCCCGGAGGTCAATTTCCTGCTCTTTGAACTTAGCCTTAACTTCTTCAACATGGGCCAGCCATTCTTCTTCGCTGATCCCGTACTTGGCCAGGTCCGTCATCTTCGGCACGGCCCGCAAAAAGGCTAGGTACTGACCCCGCAGGTTCAAGAAGCCGTTGTGGTTGATCCGGCGGGCAAGCTTGGACAGGTGCTTGATAACGATCTTTTTGCCCAGGAAGGCCCGTTCGGCCTTTTCTGAAGAGAATTCCTGGTCCGGCCGGTCGTACATGTCCAGCATCTGCTCGTGGCTGAGTCCTTCGATTTCCCGGCTGACCCAGACCTTGCGGGCTTCACTGGCCACCCGTTTGTTCAAGCGGCGGATCAGTTCCTCGCGGGTAGCGTCAATCCGGTTGCCCAGCTTGTAGTTTTCATTGAAGGAGTAGTAGAGCTCCTTAATTTCTTCCTTGCTGAAAAACGGCTTCTTTTTGGTCCGGAAATAGATATTGCGGAAGATCATGCCGGACTGGTTCAGGTGCTGGCCGTAGCGGGTAGCCAGCTTGTAGAAGGCCAGCGAATCCTTGAAGCGGCCGATTGCCGTGTCAGCCTGCCGGTCTTCAAACTGGTCAAAGAGGTTCTGCACCTTCATCTTCGGCAAGCGGCGGGCGATAAACTGCCAGTAGGTCATCTGGACCATGTTCTGCTCGCCCATTTCCGGCAGGACGTTTTCGATGTAGTCGTTAAAAAGCTGGTTAGGACTGAACATGATCACGTTCCCGCTCTTGAGGTTGCCCCGGTAGCGGTACAAGAGGAAGGCGATCCGCTGCAGGATGGCACTGGTCTTGCCAGACCCGGCCGCCCCCTGGACAAAGAGCAGTTCGCTGGTCGTATCCCGGATAATCTTGTTTTGCTCCTTTTGGATGGTCTTGACGATGGACTTCATTTGGATGGAGGACTTTTCTGACAGAACTTCCATCAGCATCTGGTCGCCGATGGTTTCGTCAGTGTCGAACATGTTGATGATGGTTCCGTCTTCGATCATGAACTGCCGCTTCTTGCTCATGTCGACTTCAACCGGCCCTTCTGGTGAGTAGTAGGTTACCTTGCCGATCTTGCCATCGTAGTAGATTGAGGAGATCGGGGCCCGCCAGTCATAGATCAAAAGCTCATTGTTCTCGTCCATGAAGGAGGCCAGGCCGATGTAGATACTTTCCGGCTCTTCACCAGCCTCCTCAAAGTCGACCCGGGCGAAGTAAGGATGGACATGCAGCCGCTTTAAAGTAGCCAGTTCGCGGGCGTTGACCTGCCAGGCAGTGTCGCGTTCTTTGAGCATTTGCTGCTGCTGCTGAATCGACAGGGCCGTGTCCATTGAGGTCGAGTAGTCGTCATAGTCCAGGCGAATATCATCATAGAAGTGGGCGCTGATGTTGCGGGCTTCGGCCTTGTCTTTAGCGATAGCCTGCTTGAGCTGGTCCCCCTTTTGATCAATCTTTTGCAGGACCTGGTCCAGGTGGGCTTGTTCTGCTTTGCGGTCTGAGTTTTCTACCATGTAATATATGCACCTTTTCTAAAAAAATAAACTCCAACAGCTTTTCTTTGAAAAAACTTGCCTAATATTCTACCATTTTTCAGCTTAAAACTAAAGCCAAACCGCCTTAGGAAAAGCTTAAGCAGTTTCAGCGGCCTTTTTGCTAGGAAAAAGAGCTGGCAAATCTTATAATAATTAGCGCAAAGGAGAAAATTGATGCGACGATTTTTTAATTTCATCAAGAACCTGCTCATCTTAGCGATTATGGCCGCGGCCGTGGTCAACTACCATGAGCAAATACAGACTTTCCTGCTGGAAGCAACGGGCACAGCCAGCACTTATCTGGAGAAGAAAGGCTTAAAGAGCAAGACTCTGGATTTAAGCGGCGGCATCGTTGCTGAAAGCAATAAGAAGGTCACTAAGAACACGACCGGCTACCGCTGGCCAAAGGCGACGGCCAAGGTCTACATCGGGGTCAAGCAAACCGACCTCTACAACGCCACGGTCAATGCCATGGCAGCCTGGAACCAGACGGGAGCTTTTACCTTTAAGCAGACTAAAAACAAGAAGAACGCCCAGATCGTGATCGTGGCCAACTCCAAGAACAACGGGGCAGCGGGCCTGACCACCTACAAGTATCTCAGCCACACCAACCGGCTCTACTCAGCCCAGGTGGCTCTGAACACCTACTATCTGGAAAACGACTATTATAACTACACGCAGGCCAGAATCGTCAACACGGTTGAACACGAATTAGGCCACGCGATCGGCTTAGACCACCGGACCGGGGTTACTGTCATGTACTCGACCGGATCCATCTACACGATCCAGCCAAAGGACATCAAGCTGGTTAAGAAGATTTACAAGAGCAAGTCATAAGGCAAGTTAGAAAAATGAAACGGATTTATCTGGTTAGACACGGGAAAACTTTTATCAACAAGTACAACAAGATGCAGGGCTGGTGCGACACCCCTTTGACTGACGAAGGCCGGGAAGGCGCAGAAAAGGCCGCTGAGGCCTTGCAGGAGCTGCCCTTGGACATTGCCCTGTCTAGCAACACTTTACGGGCCAGCGAGACCTGTGAAATCATCATGGAGAAGAACTGCAACAGGGACCTGCTCCAGCACCTAGCCTACCCTTACTTCAGAGAGCATTTCTACGGCTACTTTGAGGGGATGGACAATGACGTGGCCTGGCGGATGGTCGGCGCGGCCCACGGCTTTACTAACGCCGCTGATTTAGCTGAACACGCGACTTGCGACCAGATAGCTGACTGGACCAAGGAGGCTGACCCCTACCACGATGCTGAAGACAGCAAAGAATTTTGGGCCCGCTGGCAGAAAGGTTTTGACTTGATCCAGCAATTGGACGGGGCAGAAAATATCCTGCTGGTCAGCCATGGTTTTGCCATCAAGACCCTGGCCCAGAAATTTGCGGTGGACGGGATCGACACGACCGTTCACCCGAGAAATTCATCAATTTCGACTTTAGTGATGGATGAAGCTGGCAATTTGCAGATGACCAGTTACAACAAATTGCAACTGTAATTTTTACCAGATTTTTACGGACAAAAGGCCTTGCAAGTTAGCATAGAGCTACTATAATATGAGCCGGCAAGAGAAAAAAGCAAGATTCCAGTTTAAGGATGGAGCGCAATTAAATATATGAGAACGAAGATTTTTGGTCACCGCGGTTATCCAGCCAAGTTCCCGGAGAATTCCCTGGAGGGCTTTGACTACTGCATGCATCACGGAGCTGAGGGGATCGAATTCGATGTCCACTTAACCCGTGACGGGGTGCCAGTGATCATGCATGATGAGAACATCAAGCGGACCACTAATGGCAAGGGCCTGATCAAGGATTTCAGCTTGGCGGAATTGGACCAGTTCCACCTGGCCAATGGCGAGCGGATCCCCCGTTTGAAGGACCTCTTCCAGCTGACTGAAGAATCTGGCTATGAAGGCCAGCTGAATCTGGAGATGAAGACCAATAAGTTCGATTATCCAGGCTTGCCGGAGAAGATTTTTGCCCTGGCGGACCAGTTCAAGTTCAAGCAGGAGATCATCTACTCCTCCTTTAATTTGCAGACCTTGATCCACGCGCAGAAGATCCGGCCGGAGGAAAACTACAATTTCTTGACCGACAAGCGGATCAAGGACCCGGCAGCTTTTGTCAAGGAGCACGGCTTTAAGGGGGTCCACCCCAAGCGCTTGCTCGACACGGACACGCCGGAGCGGATCTGGACGGTGGACAGTCCCCTGCGGGCCAAGAAGATTATTGAGTACGGCGCGGCCGGCTTTTTCACCAACAAGTTCGAAGATATGATGGACCTGCGCAAGCGGGTGGCAAATTACTAACGCGAATATATGAGGAGAGTTGCCTTAGCGGGCAGCTCTCTTTTTGCGTGGTGTAACATAAGTTAAGCGCTATATCAAGTGTTGTATCCAGTTCCAGCAAGTGCTAAAATCGACTTGTCCAATATGTGTTAATGAATTAAGGAATGTGTGATTATGAAGAAAATTTCGAAAAATGTTCTGCTCGTGTCATCCGTTGGTTTAGCTGGGTCTGCATTCGCGGTTACTAATACCCACCCGGTATTTGCAGCAAGCAATGCGGCTACTAACGCAAACTCAAGCCAGGATGTTGTCAGCGCTCAAACTCAAGTGAACGAAGCACAAAAAGAAGTTGACCAAACGCAAAGTCAGTTGAATGCGGCTGAAAGTCAACTGAGCACGGCCAACAATAATTTGGATCAAAAGAATGCTGATCTGCAAAATGCCAAGGAAGCCGTTGATAATGCAAACAGAAAGGTGACTAGTGCAAGTAGCGACAATTCATCCGCTCAAAGCCAGCTGGACCAAGCACAATCTGATGTTGACTCTGCCAACAGCGATTACCAAGATGCTGTAAAAGAAGATAAGGATCAGCAGCAAAAAGTTGCTGATGCTGAAAGTAAATTGAAGGATAAGCAAGGCCAGCTTGATGAAATTCATAAGAAGAACAGCGATATAAACGCGCAAATCGACTCTGCTAATTCAGATATCAATAATTACCAGAGCCAAATCTCCGACTTACAAAAGAAGAAGGATGGACTGAGTCCTAAACTGGATGCTGCTCAAGAAGCTCTTAACGCCAAGCAGCAAAAAATTGACGCTGCCACGCAAGACCTGCAAAAAGCTCAAAAAGATTTGGGTGAAGCAACTTCTACTAATGAACAGTTCCCCCTGCCTCAAAGCTACATTGACTATGTAACTGGCAAGTCGACTGACTGGGATACTGCCACGAAAGATTTACAAGAAGCCGCAGCTAGTTACACTTCCCCATTTGCTGTTGGGGATGCAAGCGATAATGTTTACGATGATCCATCCGCTCTGTCAGACTCTGACCGTAAGCGTCTGAACCTTTATGTCAAGAATCTGATTGATTCAATTAATTCACAAGTTGGATCAACCAACAAGATGACTGTTACTGATGGCTCTCTTGAATACGCTAAGCGCTACACACAAAAATTCCAAAGCAGTAACGAAAGACTCTTTAGAAAAGACGATGCAATCAAGTCAGCCTCAGCCAATATGGGCCTTGTAGACTATGCTTTTGTTGGATATGACATTGCCGCCGATAGACACGGAACAACTAAAATGAGCGAAATCCCCAAAGCCGCCTTTGATTTGATTACTCAACAATTAGCTGATCCAAGCACCTACAAGAATATCATTGACCACAACTGCTATTTCTCAGTTGCCGTAACTACCCAGGACGACAAGTTCTACGTCTGCCTTTTGACAACCACAATCTACCCTTCTCTCCTCCCAAGCAGTTTCGGTACTAAAGAAGTGTTACCAGACGAAATTGTTGCTAAAGAAGATGCAGTTAAAAAAGCTCAAACTGCTTTAGACCAAGCCAAAAATGATGCAAGTCTAGAACAAAGCACCTACGATCAACTCCGATCTCAAAACCAAGAACTGGATCAACAGATCAGTGACTTGCAAGCGAAAATCAATGATGCTCAAAACTCGATTAACGATTTAAGAAGTCAAATTGAAGATGATCGCTTTGCTCAACTGGATGTAAACGTGGCAAACGCTAACTTAACTCAAGAACAATCTGCCGCTCAATTAACTGCCGCTAAAGTTCAAAGTGCTCAAACTTGGTTGAACACTGCCCAATCAACATTGGCATCCGCAAAACAGGGGGTTGATTCGACAAAGGCAGAATTAGATAAAGCAGAATCTGATTTAAACAATGTAAAGCAAAAACTTCAAGCAGCTCAACAAGCTTATGATTCTGCATCTAAGGCACAAAGTGATGCTTCAAAGAATGTAGACTCCTTAAAGCAACAATTGGAAACTGCTAAAAAGAAGCTTGCACATGCTAAAGCTGAATTAGTTCTTGCTCAAACTAAGCAAAACACTGACAACAAACAAAGCCAAGGCAACTCTGACAACAAGCAAAACCAAGGTAGCTCTGACAAGAAGCAAAACCAAGGAAACTCTGACAACAAGCAAAACCAGGGAAACTCTGACAATAAGCAAAACCA
>SKEH01000151.1_pt2 | contig 22140 bp, 19 predicted proteins | sample 4826571 | NCBI WGS metagenome assembly SKEH01 (sample SAMN11008814, study PRJNA524170) | human gut metagenome | biome: Human fecal sample; material: Feces; isolation source: fecal sample from pouch patient p29 | host: Homo sapiens | place: Israel: Tel-Aviv | collected 2016-09-14 | reverse complement strand
CTATATAATATGCCGAAAAACGAATTGGTGGTTATATAGTCTTTTTGTATATATCCGGAAAAGCCGAACAAAAATTGCTAAAAATTTTTTCAAAAAAATTTGACAGCGGGTGAAGGCTTACGGGGCTTGAATTGAGCCAACATACAGTTTCTCGTGTTCGCCTAGTTACACAACACTACATCTTGTGTTTCACAGGAAGAGTGCTAATATATGGAGTGCTTAAAAAATAATGAGACAAGCAGAAAGGACCTGAGAAGATGAGTGAAGAAATATCTCTCTCGGCGGAATTTATCGACCGGGTGAAAGCGAGTGTAAAACCTCACTGGGGCAAGCTGGGCTGGGTCACCTACAAGCGGACCTACGCCCGCTGGCTGCCGGAAAAGGGACGGAGTGAAAACTGGGATGAAACCGTCAAGCGGGTGGTTGAAGGCAACATCAACCTGGATCCCCGCCTTCAAGACTCCCCAAGTCTGGAACTGAAGCAGAGCTTGACTGAAGAAGCAGAGCGGCTCTACAAGCTGATCTACGGCCTGGGCGCGACGCCATCTGGCCGGAACTTGTGGATTTCCGGGACTGACTACCAGAGACGGACCGGGGATTCCTTGAACAATTGCTGGTTTGTGGCCATCCGTCCGCAAAAGTACGGGGACAGCAAGATCGTGCCCAGCTACCTTGGCAAGCAGGAAAAGGCCGTTTCCATGCCTTTCTCCTTCCTCTTTGACGAATTGATGAAGGGGGGCGGGGTTGGCTTCTCAGTTGCCAGATCCAACATCAGCCAGATTCCCCGGGTCGACTTTGCCATCGACCTGCAGCTGGTGGTCGATGAGACCAGTGAATCCTACGACGCTTCTGTCAAGGTCGGGGCCGTCGGCAAGAATGAATTAGTTCAAGATGCTGACAGCATCTACTACCGCCTGCCGGACACCCGGGAGGGCTGGGTTTTGGCCAATGCCCTCTTGATTGACCTCCACTTTGCCCAGACCAACCCGGACCGTAAGCAAAAGCTGATCCTGGACTTGTCCGACATCCGTCCTTACGGGGCAGAAATCCATGGCTTCGGCGGCACGGCTTCCGGCCCAATGCCCTTGATCTCCATGCTGCTGGACGTTAACGAAGTCTTGAATAACAAGGCTGGTGGCCGCCTTACGGCTGTCGATGTTGCCGACATCTGCAACTTGATCGGCAAGGCAGTCGTGGCCGGCAATGTCCGCCGCTCAGCGGAACTGGCCCTGGGCTCAAATGATGACCAGGACTTCATTTCCATGAAGCAGGACCAAGAGAAGCTGATGCACCACCGCTGGGCATCCAACAACAGCGTGGCGGTTGATTCAGCCTTCAGCGGCTACCAGCCGATCGCTGCCGGGATCCGGGAAAACGGGGAGCCAGGGATCGTGAACCTGGACCTGTCCAAGAACTATGGCCGGATTGTTGATGGCTACCAGGCTGGAATTGACGGGGACGTGGAAGGGACCAACCCTTGCGGGGAGATCTCCCTGGCCAACGGGGAACCTTGCAACCTCTTTGAAGTCTTCCCGCTGATCGCGGAAGAACAGGGCTGGGATTTGCAGGAAGTTTTTGCCTTAGCGGCCCGCTACACCAAGCGGGTAACCTTCAGTCCTTATGACTGGGAAATTTCCCGGGAAATAATTCAAAAGAACCGCCGGATCGGGATCTCCATGTCCGGGATCCAGGACTGGCTTTTGACCAGACTGGGCAACCGGGTGGTTACCGGCTTCAAGGATGACTTTGACCCGGAAACCCATGAAGCTATCAAGGTGCCAGTCTACGACAAGCGGGCCATTAAGATGGTTGACCAGCTTTACAAGGCCGTGGTTAAGGCTGACCAGGCCTACAGTAAGACTTTGGGCTGCAATGAATCAATCAAGCACACCACGGTCAAGCCATCAGGCACGGTAGCCAAGTTGGCCGGTGCCAGTGAAGGCATGCACTTCCACTACGGGGCTTACTTGATCCAGCGGATCCGTTTCCAGGATTCTGACCCGCTTTTGCCAGCCTTGAAGGCCTGCGGCTACCGGACGGAAGCCGACATCTACACGGAAAACACGACCTGCGTAGAATTCCCGATCAAGGCGGTAGGGGCGGACAACCCTAACTTTGCCTCAGCTGGCACGGTTTCAATCGCGGAACAGTTTGCCACCCAGGCCTTCTTGCAGACTTATTGGTCGGACAACGCTGTTTCCTGCACGATTACTTTCCAGGATTCCGAAGGTGACCAGGTTGAATCCTTGCTCCGCCAGTACCGCTTTATCACCAAGTCAACCTCGCTTCTGCCATACTTTGGCGGTTCCCTGCAGCAAGCGCCAAAGGAACCGATCGATAAGGAGACTTACGAAAAGCGCAGCCAGGAAATTACCGGCAACGTGGAAGAAGTCTTCAGCCAGCTGAACAGCGACGTCAAGGACCTGGAACTGGTCGACCAGACCGACTGTGAAGGCGGCGCCTGCCCAATTAAGTAAGGCAGGCACAATAGCGATAAAAGACATAAGAAAAAACTAAAATAAAAAACGGGAGAAACAAAAGATGAAAAAGAAGATTTTAGCAGTCGTAGTTGCCTTGGCAGCCTTCGTGGGCCTTTTTGCCAGTCAGCCAGTCCAAAAGCAAAGTATTCAAGCAGCCAAAACCACTAAAACGGCTAAGAAGACTACTAAGAAGGCTAAGGCTAAGAAAATCAGCGTGACCTACACTTTGAAGGACACGACCAAGGCCAAGAAAAAGCAAACCCTGGCTAAGAAGACCTTCAAGGTCAAGAAGGGGACGACTGTCTTCACTGTTTTGAAGAAGGCCTGGAAAGTCAACTACACTAAGTCTTCAAATGGTGTCTTCATTACCAAGATCAAAGGCCTGGGCAATGAAAAGAAGAAGCTCTACTGGACTTACACCGTTGACGGCAAGATGCCCATGGTGGCAGCTGACACGCAAAAGCTGACTAAGAACAAATCCAAGGTTGTCTTCACTTTGAAGCAATACTAAAATGCAGACCAAGGAACGCTACCAGCTGCAAAGGCTGACCCTGCTGGCCTTGCTGACTGCGATGTGCGTGGTTTTGCGGATCTTTAAAATCATCGATATCCCCAATGTCCAGCCGGTGACCGACATTATCATGCTGACGACGCTGGAACTGGGGGCAGGGACGGGGATTCTCCTGGCCATTTTGGTCATGGTGATCTCCAATATCTTCCTGGGGTTTGGCATTTGGACCTTGCCGCAGATCTTTGCCTACGCGGCCTGCGCTTTGACCGTGGCGTTATTTGCCAGGCTTTTGCCGCTGAAAAGCCGGAAATTCTTCTGGCTGCAGGAGCTCCTGGCCGGCTTTCTGGGCCTGGAATACGGCTTCTTCGTCAGCCTGGGCATGGCTGGCTGGGGCGGCTGGGCAGCCTTCATTGCCTACTGGGTCAGTGGCCTGACCTTTGACTTGTATCATGCTGCCGGCAACCTGGCCTTTTATCCTATCCTTTATCTGCCATTAGTTTTGGGCCTGGACCGGTTTAAAAAGAAAGCAGGGTGGAAGCAAAATGCTTAAAGTTTACACTAAAGTCGGTGACCAGGGGAAAACCAAGCAGGTGACCGGCAAGATGGTCGCCAAATACGACCCGCAGATCCAGACACTGGGAGCTCTCGATGAGTTGCAGTCCTGGCTGGGGGTTACGGTGGCCAACCTTTCTCCAGCCTGCCAGGGCCTGGAAGAAAAGCTGATCAAGCTGGAGCGGGAAATGTATGAATTGCAGGCTGACCTGGTGGTCAAGCGGCACCATACGATTACCTTGGCTGAAGTGACTTACATGGAAGAGCAAATCGATGCCTGGACGGAAGAATTGCCGGAAATGAAGGAATTCATCCTGCCGGGCGGGTCAAAGACCAGCGCCAACCTCCAGTATGCCCGGGCACTGGCCCGGACCAGCGAGCGGGTCTGCGTGCTGTACGCGGACGAAAGCGGGGAGGTCAAGAGCGACAGCCTCAAGTACCTGAACCGCCTGTCAGACTATCTGTTCGTCATGGCCCGCTACGCCAACCTTTTGGAGGGCGTGGCTGATGTCAAGAGCAAGCCCGCCCGGCCGCGGCGGCGTCCGAAAAAATAAGCTAGCAAATTAAAAAAGTGTTGGATGACTTTGAGAGCAAGCATCCAACACTTTTTCTTTTACAGTTACTTTCAGTATATTCTACTCCAAAAATAAGCAAGCAAAAACCCGCGGGTGAGAAGGCCCCGCGGGTTTTCGTTTTAGCTTTTAATGGATAAGTTTAAAAGTATGTGTTTGTAAAGTAATGTAAGTAATTTTTAAGTAGATTGTTGTAAGAAAATCTGTAAGTTTTAAAAAAGGGATTTCTAAGCGGCTAGATTAGCCAACCTTAACTGGAGTTTCAGCTTCCTTGCCTTCAACCAATTCAAGGTTGTTGTCGAAGGCCTTAACTACCATGTTGCGAACAGCGTGAGTAGTGTAGAAAGCAGTGTGTGGAGTTACCAGAACGTTTGGACGAGCGATCAAGTCAGCTAAACGTGCGTCTGGGAATTCCTTGCCTTCCCAGTCTTCGTTGAAGACGCCAACTTCACCTTCGTAAACGTCCATTGCGTAACCGAAGACCTTGCCTGAGTCCAAACCACGGATAACCGCGTCAGTGTCAACCAATGGACCACGTGATACGTTAACGATAACTACGTCTTGCTTCATTTTAGCGATTGACTTGTCGTTGATCATGTGAACGTTAGCTGGAACGTCAGGAACGTGCAGGGAAATAACGTCAGCTTGCTTGTACAGGTCGTCAAGTGAGTCTACGTAGTAGCCCTTCTTTTCCAATTCTGGGTTGCGGAAGATGTCGTAAGCGATAACCTTAGCGCCGAAGCCTTCCATGATTTGCATGAAGACTTGACCGATGTGGCCAGTACCTACAACACCGACAACTTGGTCGCGAACTTCACGGCCGATAGTTGGTGCCCAACGCAAGTCGTGACGGGCAACCTTTTCGTCCATAGCCTTGTCTTGACGCAGAATGCGGGCAGCTTGGATAGCAGCGTGTTCTGCGATGGCGTCTGGTGAGTAAACTGGAACGTTGGTGATTTGGAAGCCAAGTTCCTTAGCCTTAGCCATGTCGATGTTGTCAACACCAACGTTACGCAGGCTCATCTTAGTGATGCCGTTGTCTGCCAAAGCTTGCAGAGTTTCAGCGGTGTAGTCAAGTTGTTGGTAAACAACAACACCGTCAGCACCCTTTGCCAAAGCAGCAGTTTCTGGGGTCAAAAGCTTGTCAGTGTATTCAACTTCGACGTCCTTGTGAGCGTCTTCCCATTCCTTCAAGAATGGCTTTTCATCTTCACGAATTGCGTAAGCAAAAATTTTAGTCATTAATTGTCCCTCCGTTATTCTTGCTCTTACATTGATAATAGTAACACAAAAAGGTGAAAGATAACACTAAAAACCAGTCACGTGAACAATATAATTTGGATGAAAGCGCTAAACATCAATATGGACAAGATGATTTTTGAAGTGAAAAAAATATCTTTCACAAAGTTGAAAATGTTTTGACTGCAGCTAGTTTATAGTAACGGATTTTTTAAGCAAAAAGCGGCATAATATCCTCTCTTACAAGAATGTTATGCCACTTTTCTTCTATGTTATTTGCTGATTGCTGCCGCTTAATCGATCTTGCGCTTTGGATTGAGCAGGTTCATTGGGTCAAACAAGCTCTTGATCTGGTGTTGGATCCAGTCAACGTCTTCACCCAATTCAACATTGTTCCACTGGTTCTTCAACATCCCTACGGCATGTTCGCCAGAGATGGTTCCACCCAGTTCCAAGGCCTTGGTAAACATTTCGTGCAAGACGATATTGACACTTTCAGGCATTTCCTTGGCATCCTTGGACCAGGTAACGGTTGGGTGCAGGTTGCCGTCGCCAGCATGTCCGGCGGTGAAGATTTCCAGTTCCGGGTACTTGTCGCTCAAAGCCTGGATCGTGTCAACCAACTCAGCCATGCGTGAAGTTGGCACGGCCATGTCTTCCATAACTGCGCTGCGACCAGTGAAGATGGCTGGTAACATGTCCTGGCGGACACTGATAATCTTGTCTTGCTCAGCTGGGTCAGTAGCCAGCTGGACGTCGGTCACATGATACTTGTCCATAATGTTCTTGACGATCTGTTTGCCTTCATCAGAAATGGAGTCGACGCGGAAAATTAAAGCTGCGCCGCGGCCGGCCATCTCCTTGTTATCACGGAATTCGCTGACTGCCTGCAGGGTGTGGGAATCCATGGCTTCTAACATGGCAGGGTAGATCCCTGACATCCGCAGATCTTTGGTGGCTTCAGCCAAAGTGTGCATATCCTTGAAGTAGGCCAAGCCCATCAAGGATTCGCCCAAAGGCAGCGGCAGCAACTTGACCGTAATTTCCACGATCGTACCCAGCGTCCCTTCTGAGCCGACAAACAATTGAGTTAAGTCGTAGCCAAAGGCTTGCTTGCTGGTTTTGCCGCCCAGGTCAAGGAGGCGACCATCAGCTAGGACGACCTTCAAGCCCAGGACGTTGTCGCGGGTTGATCCGTAGCGAACGCCACTCAAGCCGCCGGCGTTGGTCGCGACGTTGCCGCCGATGCCTGACATTTTCTTTGAAGCTGGATCTGGAGCGTAGAAGAGCCCTTGCTTTCTCGCGGCTTGGTCAAGGTCATTGTTGATGACGCCTGGCTGAACGACGGCATAGGCATCCTCAGCGTTCAATTCCAGAATCTTGTTCATCTTGGCGGTTGAAAGAATGATGGCGTGGTCAACAGCATCAGCGCCAACAACGGTGCTGGTGAAGCGGTTCTGGGAAACAACTGGCAGGTGGAAGCGGCGGGCAGCCCGCATGACTCCCTGGACGTCAGCGATTGAGCCTGCTTCGACCAGGGCTAGAGCCAGGCCGTGCTGGCCAGGCAGGTTTTGGCTATAGGATGCGGTTTGTAAGCTGTCTTTATCAGTTTTGACGATCCCATCCTTTACTTGTTCCTGCAAAAAATCAATTATTTCGTCTGTGTTGTAGGCTGAAAAATTCAATCCCATGGTAAATTCTCCTTTTAAGCAATAGTGATTTTCACGGCCACGAATGAGTGTCTTGTTATTTTATCACTAACAATTAGTAAGTGAGTTTAGTATACACCAATGCTCAGCAATTGCAAATAAATAGTTTTTGTTCCAAAATATCTTTAACCTGGTAAACTTTAGGTAAAAAGCAAAATCGAGGAAACGATAATGACAGTACAAAAAATCATCCACGATCCCCTCAGTTTAAGCCAGCCGGCAGCTAAAGCGGCGGCCAGTGACCGGCAAGCGGCCCAGGACCTGCTGGACACCCTGCTGGCTCACCGGGAAAGCATTGACGGCCTGCCGCCCGCTGCTGGCCTGGCCGCTAACATGATTGGGGTAAACAAGGCGATTATCGCGGTCAACGCCGGCTTTTTACCTATAGTTATGCTCAACCCCAAGATCGTTAAAAGATCCGGTCAATACCTGGCAGAAGAAGGCTGCCTGTCTTTGCCTGGAGAGCGGCCGGCTGACCGCTATGAAGAAATCACGGTCAAGTACCAGGACATGGATTTAAAAGAGCATGAGCAGGCCTTTACGGGCTTTGTGGCGGAAACTATCCAGCATGAGGTCGATCACTGCAAGGGCAAATTAATTTAATAAGGTAGGAAAGCAAAAAGCTGGGCCAAACGGCTCAGCTTTTTTTAATCGGTCAGGTAGGAGACCGGCTTGTTGACTTCGACCTTGGTGCCGGAGTATTTCTTGGCGATCCACTTCTGGATCTGCTTGTTATGGTAGAGCTTGCCCAGCTTCTTGTAAGCGGCATTGTTCTTGTTCTTCTTGGCAGTGGCCAGGACATTGATGTTGTTCTTGGTGCTCTGGTCGATCTTTTCGTGGTAAAGGGAGTCCTTCAGCACGTTCAAGTTGCCGGCCAGGGCGATGGTGTTGCCGATGAGGACAGCGTCGACGGACTTGATGATCCGCGGGCCAGTGGTGTCATCGATCAGCTTGAACTTGAACTTCTTCGTGTTGGAAACAATGTCGTTGGTGTTGCCGCTGGCTGAGTCGAAGTTCTTCTTCAGCTTGATCAGGCCGGCGCTTTGCAAAAGCAGGAGCCCTCTGGCTTCGTTGGCGGCATTGTTGGCCAGGGCGATGGTGGCGCCCTTTAGGCAGGTCGGAGAGCTTCTTGTACTTGGATGAGTAGATCCCCATTGGTTCCAGGTAGGTCGTGGCCAGGGCTACTTGCTGGCCGGTGTTGCTCTTGGACTTGTTGTAGGCTTCCAGGTAGGCCCAGGAAGCGAAAGCGCTGACATCGATGCTGCCGTCAGAGGTTGCCCGCAGGAGGCTTGGCCCGTCGGTAAAAGCCTTCACCTTGATCTTAAGGCCCAGCTTTTTGGCCTGGCTGCTCTTGGCGATGTGCTGCCAGACTTGGACATCGGGGCCGATAGAGCCGACAGTGACGGTAGTCGTCTGGCTCTTGGCCGTTTGCCGGGAAGAAGTCAGGCGCAGGGCGAAGAAGGCGGCAATGATGACGACGAGGGCGATGGCGGCGGCGATGAGCCGTTGCTGCTTTTTCTTTCTTCTCATGATTTTTGCTCCTAAAAGTTAAAAACTAGTCTTCAACCACGTGGCGGTCAAATGGGTCGTCGCTGATGCCCTTCTTCAAGATGTCGTTGCACCATTCCTGGGCGCTGAAGAGGGAGTGGTCGCGGTAGTTGCCGCAGCTTTCGATGGTGGTACCAGGCACGTCTTCCCAAGTGATGTCGTCTCTGATGGCCTTGAGGGAGTCGCGCAGGGCCTTGGCTACTTCAGTGGTGCTGTGTTCACCCCAGGTAATCAAGTGGAAACCAGTCCGGCAGCCGAATGGGGAGCAGTCGATGACGCCGTCTAAACGGTCGCGCAGGAGGCTGGCCAGGAGGTGTTCAATGGTGTGCAGACCGCCAGTTGGGATGGCGTTTTCGTTAGGCTGCACCAGGCGGAGGTCGAAGTTGGAGATCTTGTCGCCCTTAGGGCCTTCTTCAACGGTGATTAGGCGGACGTAAGGTGCCTTAACTTTAGTGTGGTCCAATTCAAAACTTTCTACTTTAGCCATGATGATAATCTCCTTATTTCTAAAAATACTGCTTAACTAAATTACTTGAAAAAACGTGACAAAAAAGTCCCTGAACGAAAATGCTTTCGCTCAGGGACGTATTAGCGTGTTACCACCCATCTTCACGGCCAAAAGAGGCCGCCTTTAAGTACGCTCCGCCTGGGCGGAGTTATACTCGGGCGCGGTATCGGGCGCCTCCCGCGGGAAGCTTGCCGGAGCTCGCCTCCCGTATGACTCAAAGACCATGTTCGTCGGGGCCTCTTCAGCGCTTTTCAGCCACCGCGCCTCTCTGAAAGAAGATTTGACCAGCTACTTATCTTTTCCTTGTCAACGTGTTTTCATTTTTTAATCATAATATAATAACGATAGCCACTTGTCAACCTTTCGCGGCAAAAATTATCCAAGCCGGCTAATCTTCCTGCTTTTGCTTGCTGTAATTAAATTTCCGGTCCCGCAGATAGTCGGCAATCGTCGCGCCAATGAAGATCAAGTCAAAGGGGCCTAGAAGGGCCAGGCCGGCGATGTTCAACATGCTATAGGCCGCCGCGTTGGTAACTATGATAATTCCGATAGGAATCAGCATGTTCCAATAGCCAATCCGGTAACGAAAGAAATCTCTAATTTCTTGCAACTTTGGCGCGAAAGGTACAGCCAAAATAAAGCCGATCATTAACCCAGCTGAAAAATAGCTGATTAATAAACGAGTCATGATAATGCCTCAAAAATTTACTTTCCTAGAAAACAACAGATACAGCATTAATACCTGGAATTATAGTTCTGTTTCTAATCGCATACAAGTGGAAATTATCCAAGCTGGCTAATTGTCCTGGCCGTGGTCCTGCTTGGCTTCTTCCTCGCGCTTGATCTTGAGGATTAAGGGGTCAGTTTGATTACTAGGAACTTGGCAAAGTAGTAGGCAATCACGAAGAAGATGAAGTAAAGAAAAAACCGCCAGCCGCGGTTAAATACCAGCGGCTGGCGGTTATTAATTTTTAGCCCAAACGGTTGAGCAGTTCCTTCAAGAAGTCGTAAGTGCTGCCGACGTAGCGGTAGTCTGAACCTTCGAAGACGATAGCGTTCGGGTTAGTGTTGACGGAGATAATGTTTTCAGCATGGTCAACAGTAAAGGTGTATTGCGGCGCGCCGGCAATACCCAGGTTGATCAAAACTTGCGGCTTGATCTTGTGGCCGTTGACGCCGAGCTGCTGGCCACGGTTGAAGTCTGAGCCGACCATTGGTCTGGTAACCCCGATTTCAGCACCCAGCTTTTCAGCTACTTGCTTGGCCAGAGCGATAGTTTCCGGCTGGTTGGCACCACGGCCCAGAGCCAGAACGATCTTGGCCTTTGGCAGGCCGGCTGCTTGTGATGGGCTGCTTACCGCGTCAACCGCGCCGGATGGAGTCTTGGCTGCTTCCAAAAGCGGCAGGATTTGGTCAAGGTCAGTCAAGTCAGCCTGCTTTCTTGCCACTTCCTGGCTTGGTACATTAGCCATTTCAGCGTTGCTGATTTCCGTGTACATCTTTTCAATCGTGCCTTCAGCGATTTCCATGGCTCTGGCATCTCTCACCAGGTGTTCTGGAGCAAATTCAGCGCTGTAGCCGTAGCCGCCCATGATCTGCAGGGTCAAGTCGCAGGATTCAACCGCTGCCTTGCTGCCGAAGCACTTAGCCATAGCTGATTGTTCCATGTATGGCAGGCCGGCATCCTTGCGGCGGGCAGCTTCCTCGTAAACCAAACGGGTCAGTTCCTTGTTGGTTGCAATCTTGCTGATCTTGTATTGGGTAACTTGCATGTCCTTGAGCAGGGTATTGCCTGACTTGCGCTTAGCCGCATAGTTTTTGGCAATATCAAGGGCGTGTTCCTGGATCCCGGTCAAAACGGCCCCCATCAAATAGCGGGCATCATCGTGGGCGTTGTTGGCAATTTCCAAACCTTGCCCCCGCTTGCCCAGCATGTTTTCCGGACCAACTTCGATCTGATTCATGACAACTTCACCGCAAGGAATTCCCCGCAGGCCGATGAACTTTTCAACATAGCCGAAGGAGAAGCCTGGCATCCCCTTGTCCACGATAAAGACAGAGTATTCGTCAGGACCAGTCTTCACGTTGACTGAGTAAACTTGAGCCAGGGTCCCGTTGGTAATCATGACCTTGTCGCCGTTGATGATCCAGCGGCCGTCCTTTTCAACAGCGTAGGACTGGTGCTTGCTTGGGTCTGAGCCGCCTTCCGGTTCAGTATTGGAGAAGCCGAGGATGGCTTGGGCGCCCCAGGCAAAGTAGCGCTTCTTAGCGGCGTCAGTGCCGTACTTGGCCAGCTGGTCACAGCTCTTGTAGTGGCCTTCCAGCATTACGCCGACACTGGCGTTGGCCTTGGCCAGGATGTTGACGATCTTGCCGGCGGTTTGAGCGGAAACGTCCAGTCCGCCATATTCCTTAGGGATTTTTGCCCGCAAAAGGCCCAGGTCAACGATCTTCTGGAAAAGGCCGTTTGGCAGCTTGGCCTGGCGGTCGATCTGCAGGTCAAAAGGCGCTACGTCCTTGTCTGCCAATTGCTGAACGGCTTGCAAAAGTTCGGTTTCGTTAGTCATGCTAGTATCCTCATCATTCTTTTATCATATAGAGAAGCAACGTTTTTTATTTCGTACAGCTGAAATAAAGAAAACGCTTTTATAGTTAATATACTATCACGAACTAGTAGTAATGTGCAATAGGGGGAATAAAAAAGGCCCACTCGCGTGAACCTTTCCAGTTTAATCAAGTTGAATTTCGCGGTCAAAAAGCCGGCGGCTTTCCGCGGTCAGATTGTGGGCGACGAACATGATCGTTTTATCCGTCTTGAGCAAGCGGGTAATAACCTCCCGCGTGGCGGCCTGGTCAATAGCGCTAGTGCCTTCATCGATCAAAAGCAGCTGGCTGTGGTAAAGATAGCTGCGGGCCAGAACGATTTTTTGCCGCTGACCGCCAGAAACATTGCTGTTTTCTACGGCAACTCTTGTATCAAGCCCGGCCGGCCACAGGCGCAGGTCTTCACTTAAGTTTACCTGGTCTGCTGTTTGGCGGAGCAAGTCTTGATCGCTTAAAGCCGGATTGAACATAGTCATGTTTTCAGCAACGCTGCCAGGGAAAAGCTGGGGATCCTGGGGGAGATAGCCGATTTGGCTCAAGTTGGGCTGAATGACCTTGCCCTTCTGGTCCAGATAGTGAATTTCTCCACTGGCTGCCTTGACTTCACCCAAGAGCAGCTTGAAAAAAGTACTTTTCCCCCGGCCGCTGGCACCGGTCAGCAGAACTTTTTCTCCAGGCTGCAGCTTGATGGCCGGGTAAGCCAGGGTGAGACCGTTAAAGTCAATGGTTAAAGGACTGCTGGCAAAAGCAGCTGGAGCTTGGCCGGTCTCTTTTTTTTCCGGGACAGCTTCTCTTTGCTTAAGCAGGTCTTGCCGCAGCTGGCGGCTGCCGGAAATTTCGCCTAAGTAGTCAGCCGCGTTTTGCAGATTGCCAAAAAAGTCACTGTTAAAAGAAGCGATGCTGCTGAGCAGGCCAAAAGCCGTCCAGTGCTGGATGACCAGAAAGGCAGTCAAGAGCAGGATCAGGCTGCTGCCAAGAGAATATGCCAGCTGATTGAGGTAATCCAAGCGAGCAGAGACGGCGCTTTTGTGCACATGGGCATCTTCCAGTTCTTTGGCGGCCAGGCCGGCTTTTTCCTTAAACCAGGCCAAGGACAGGCAGCGGTGCAAGTCGCCAAGGCCGAGCAGCCAGTCGCCAAGAACCTTGAGATAGGCCTGGTTCTGCGTGGCCAGTCTGTGATTGGCGTGGTTGAGCTGGCGGTCAAGCAGGCGGGGAAGGTAGATCTGCATCAAGGCAAAGATGAGGCAGGCGATGAAGAGACTCCAGTGAAAACTGAGCAGGGCACCGCCAGAAGCCAGGACAGTCATGCCGGCCTTAAAGCTGCTGTAAATATTGCGCAGGTAGCTGACAGTCAGCAAGTCCCCTTCCTTAAGCAGCTGGTTTTGCGCCTGGGCTGGATCGTGTGCTTGGCCATCATTGAATATATGCAGGGCAAGCTCTTGCCGGATCTGCTGCAGGTAGCTTTGGATCAGCTGTTCCAGGGACAGGTTGCCATAGTAGGTGAGCAGGGCACTGAAGACCAGGCAGGCCAGCTGCAAGGCCAGCATTTGGGCAAAAAGCACGGGCTGCCGGTTTCTTAAAGCATTGAATTCCAAAGTTAAGGCGTAAGAAGACCCGACCAGCAGCAAGGAACTTAAAGCCGCGGCCAGGAAGAGCAGGCTGCTTTTGACTGGCTTGCGGAGGTAAAATTCTTTAAAAGTCATACATGCTCCCTCTTAGCTAAGCTGATTTCCCGGTCAAAGTGGGCTTTTTGTTCAGGGCTTAAATTGTGGGCAACGAAAATGACGGTTGCTGGCAATTGGCAAAGGGTCCGCAAGATCTGATCCTGGCCGGCCCGGTCAACCGCGCTCAGTGACTCATCCAGCAAAAGCAGGGGAAAGCCATGGCTTAAAGTCCGGGCAAGAGCCAGTTTTTGCTTTTGACCGCCGGACAGGGTCAAATCGTCTGGAGTAATCTGGCGCTGGGGATCAAGCTTGAGGCCGACTGTTTCCAGGTAATCTTTTGGATCAGCACTTAGGCCAGGGGTATGCATGGTCACGTTTTCCGCCAAAGTCGCGGGGAACAGGACCAGGTCCTGGGCCAGGTAGCCGATTGAGTAAGGATCCGGCTGGAAGGCTTGGCCAGCAGCGTCTTTAAAGATGATCTGGCCTCTTTCAGCTTGTAAATTGCCTAAAAGCAGTTTTAAAAGGGTGCTTTTACCGCTGCCGCTGTCGCCAGTGATGAGGATTTTTTCACCAGCATGGATGGTAAAATCGGGGTAGGACAAAAGCTGCTTGCCGTGGGTCAGGGAGACTTGTTTGATCTCGATTTGGGCCATCCGGTTGACCGGTTGCAGATTGTCATTTTTCTTGCTTTCCTGCAGGCGGCTAAGCCGCTGGCGCAGGCTTTTGGTCGAATTCAGATAAGAATAGCTGCCGGCGATGTTTTCCAGGACGGAAAAAATACTGCTGGTGAAATAACCAGACGCGATAACGCCACCTAAGGACATTTGTCCTTTAAAGAAGAGGAAGCCGGCGATGAGGGGGATGCTGACTGTGCCTAAGGCGTTGCTAAGGCTTTGTAGGCACTGGATCTGGCTGTTGATCTTGCGGCGGCTGACTTGCCGGTCGGCCAGCTCTTGGCCGGACTTAAGCAGGGCTTTTTGATAAGGGCCTTTGGCAAAGTAGCGGCGAAGTTCTGCCAAACCGGCAGTCCATTGGGCGATAGTCGCTAAAAAGTGCTGATTAGCAACCGATAATTGATCGGTGGCCTGGTTGCTGTATTTTTCCAGTAAGCGGGCAATCGCGAAGGAAGTCACGGTAGTTAAGAGGCTGGCCAGGAGCAGGAGCCAGTGAAAAGAAAAGAGGCTGGCGGCAACCATAAGCGCGTTGATAACGTCACAGATCAAGTAAAAGAGAACAGTCGCGTAATCGTAAGTCAAAGTGTCAAGGTCTTGGCTAAAGTGGTTGGTCATCTCGGAGACGCCTGCAGGCTGCTGGTAATAGTGGTCAGCCAGTCTGTCTCTGACGCCGTGCAGATACTGCTGGGTCTGCTTGCTGAAGAGGTAGTTGGACCCGTTGAAAGCCAAGTTCAGTACTAAGGCCAGGGCAAACTGGATCAGAAGCAGGCTGCAAAAAATGTTAAAACGGCCGGCGGAAACTTGGTTGACCATTGGCGAGAACAGGTAAGTTGAAGCAACGTCGATGACCTGGGTCATGACCAGCAGGGCAAAGATAATGGCGAAGCGGCCCCGGTTGCTGTTGATTAGTTTACGTAAAGTCATGGGCAAAAATCGTGTAGTCTTTTTCTCCTAAAGGATCTTGGGCTTGTAAATAACATCTTTGTTGTGTGACTTTTATAATCTTAATTTAATATAAAGCCGCAAACAACCGGTATAAGCAGAAAACATTAACTATTTTTACTGCTATTGCTTTTTACTTTTTGCTTCTTGCTCATACTTTACTAATTTCTTATAAGCTTTTTTGCTCCCGCGGTTCAAGTCCTTGTTAAATTTATATTCTTGCCAGTCACTTATAAAGAGCAGGTCCAGGTTATAGCCCTCTGGATAAAGGTCGGCAGCTTTTCGCCGTAATTTTAACCGTTTAACGGGAACGACAGAAAATTGTTTGTTGACGAAAATTTTTGCCAAGGTTTGGTTTGCTTCTAAGGCGTAGAAAATACCTTCTCTTTCCAGATTGCCCGCGTAGACCACGTCTCCTTTGCAAAAATGTGTTTTGACTATTTTGCTAGTAGCTTTTTCTTTCAAAACGACTGTACTGCTGCTGAGTGGCAATTGACCGGCTAAAACTTTTTGCGCCTGGTCGATAATTTCTTTTGGCATCCCTACTTTTTGAGCAATCCAAAAAGCCCGGCTCTGACCGACTTGGTCTAAGAGCAGACGGTAGGTTGGGGTGAGGGTGTCGGCATTGAAGTCCATTGACGCGGTCCGGTAATTTGGATGCTTAACAGCATAATCTTTAATTCTGCTGTAGTGGGTCGTGGCTAAAACTAAGCACCCCTTAAGTTGCAGGGCTTGCAAGACGGAAATAGCAATAGCAGCTCCTTCATCGGGGTCAGTGCCACTACCCAGTTCATCGAGCAAAACTAGACTGCGGCTTTGAGCGTGAGTGACAATTTTGGCAATATTGGTCATTTCTGCTGAGAAGGTCGACAGGGAGTTATCTAGGTCCTGTTGGTCACCAATTTGGCTGAAAATCTGCTGGCTGACAGGGATATCACAGATTTCCCGGCTGGGCAGAAAAAGCCCAATCTCTGTCATCATGATAGCCAGTCCGCAGTTTTTTAAAGTGGCGGTTTTGCCACCGGCATTTGGTCCAGTAATAATCAAGCCGCGAACTGGTGGCTTGATTTCCAGGTCAAGTGGAACGGGATTTTTAAGCAGGGGATGCCGCATCCCCCGTAAAAGCAGCTGATTTGTCTGATTTAATCTGGCCCGCTTGCCATTCAGCTCCCGGCTATATCGCGCCCGGGCCGTAATTTGATCAATTGCCGCGACGACATCAATGTTACGTAATAGGCCGTGGCTTTCTTCATAGACGGTAGCGGTCAGCTGCCCGAGGATCATCGCTTCAATAGCTTCAATTTGTCCCTTGACAGCAATCTCTTCGCTGCTCAGCTGGTCCAGCTTGCGCGGAAGAATGAAGGCCGTCTGTCCATTGGCTGAATAAGCGATGATTCGTCCAGCGATTGCCTTTTTAAAGCTGCTTTTGACGGGCAGAGTCAAGTGACCATCTTTTTCTACCAGTCGCTGTTCTTGCAAGCTTTGGCTGACATTCTTGCTTTGCAGCAGCTTACCAGCCGTATCTTTTATTTCCTGGCTTAGTTCCTGTTCTTGCCGCCGCAGCCGCCTTAAGTCGCGGTCAGCGCTGTCGGCAACTTGACCATGTTCTATTGACTGATAAATCTGTTCAACCAGTTTTGGAAAAAGCTGGAGTTCTTCACCATAGGAATTAAGGATTGGAACCAGATCTTTTTCTCTGTACAAAAAGCGTTGCAGCAATTCACAGACCCGGAGATAATCAGCAACTTTTTCCAAATCATCTGCTGATAGAAGGAGCCCCTTCTGAGCGCGATTGATCAATGGCAAAAGGGAATCTGAAGAAACAAACGGCAGCTGCAAGCTCCGCTCTAAGAGCCGCGTACCTTCTTCTGTTTCATCGAGCAAGTGGGTAACAGCTGCCGGTTTGGTCAATGGCTGGGCCTGCAGAAGCAAGTTTCTGGCTTCGGGGGACTTGGCGTAAGACGCTACTTGGGTAAGGACTTGTGCAAATTGCAATTGGCTGTTTTCAAAAAATTCAGTCATCTAATTTTCCTTTAATCTGATATGTGTAAAAAAGCGGTCTCCAAATAAGTTGGAGACCGGTTGATAATATTCTGCTTTAATTAAGCGAAGTTTTCCTGCAGGTCCTTCACGCCGGCTTCTGACAGGGTGGTGTAGATTGAATACTTAACGCCCTTGAAGGTTTCCAGGCTAAGTTCGATGCTCTTTTCACCATTGCTGCCATCGCTGACTGCCACGCCCAAAAGCTTGTAGGCAGTTGAAGTCGGGTCTGGTGAGAAGTACAGGCGCTTCTTGCCGTCAGTTACTGACTTTTCAGTGTAGAAGTAAACCTTGGCCGGGATGGACTTGACTGCCAGGTTGAGGTCGCTGGAGTCAACCTTGTTCAAGGTCAGCAATTCGTAGTGCTGAGCCAGGTGACCGCCAACGCTTTGGAAGACAGCCAGGAACTTTTCGGTTGCTTCAGGGTCAACTTCACCAAAGTCGATGTTGTCGTTTTCTTGTACCAATGACAAGATCAACAAGTGCTTAGTATCCTTGTCGTAGTATACGCTGAAGTTTTCAACGCCACCTGGCCAAGGAGCCTTGCCCTTTTCATATTGGGTAAAGTAGACGCTTGAGTCGTTCTTGACAACCAGCTTGCTTGCGCCATCAACGGTCTCCAGAATGGTGATCGGCATTGGCGGAACATTGCTGTCCTTTTGACGCTGTGCCCACAGCTGGGATTGCTTCTTCTTTTCATTGCGGGAGTTGATGTAAGTACCGACGCAGATGATGATGACCAATAATAAAAGTATCCAACCCATAGTTGTCTAAACCTCCAGTATAGGCATTTCTTCCGAGCTGAAAAAATGCTTGATTAATGCTAAGTTAAAATTTATCTGGTTCAAAGCTAAGCGCTAAGCCCATTTATATCTTTTAATTTTACTACAAAATAGCCGTTTGGCAAACCTTGTATAGGCCGCAAAGTTATTAAAATTAAGCGGAGACGGGGTTTTTAAGAAAAAAACAGCTGATCCTTATTAGAAATAAATTAAGTTAGCGCTAGGCATTCTTTTCAATGCTTTCCCTTAAGTAGCCCAGGTATTTTTGCCCAATGGAAGAAAGCTGGTGCAGGCGGTTGGTCAGGTAGCCGATTTCAATATATTCGTCGCTGATCAAAGGCCGGGCGATGATGTCGTCCCCGTTTAAGTCAGCGTTGATGATCCCTGAAGAGATGGTATAGCCGTTTAAGCCGATTGCCAGGTTAAACAGGGTAGCCCGGTCACTGACAATAATGGATTTTGGGGAATGCTGGTCAGCCAGGGTTTCTTCCCAGTAATAGAAGGAATTGTGCTGGCCCTGGTCGTAGCTGAGCTTGGGGTAGGGCAAGAGGTCTGCTAAGGAGATAGATTTTTTGCCGGCTAGGGGATGGTTTCTGTATAAAAAGACGTGGGGGTGGGCCTTAAAGAGGGGCGTAAAGCTGAGTTCCTTTTCCTGGAAGCTGTTTTCCATGACCTGGCGGTTGTAGCGGCTGAGGTAGACAATGCCGATCTCGCTGTGGAGGTTGGCCACGTCTTCGATGACTTCATAGGTCCGCATCTCTTTGAGGCTGGCTTGGTAGTCGCTCTGGCCGATTTCTTTTAACAGCTGGACGAAGGCGTCAACGGCGAAAGCATAGTGCTGGGCCGCCACGGAAAAAATCTTCGGCGCGCTGGACTGGTCGCCATAGCGGCGCTCAAGCAACTGGACCTGGTCCAGGATCTGCTGGGCGTATTGCATGAACTCCCGGCCATCTTCGGTTAAGCTAACCCCTTTTTTGCCCCGGATCAGGATGGTGATCCCCATTTCTTTTTCCAGCTGCTTGATGGCGCTGGACAGGGTGGGCTGGGCGATGAAAAGTTCTTTGGCTGCCTCGGTCATGTTGCCGAGGGCGACGACTTTTTGCAGATAGAGCAGTTGCTGGATGCGCATGGTTGAACCTCCATAGTTTAAATCTATCGATACACGATAAAAATAGCTATTTTCAATCATAACGAGATCTGGCTATAATAACAAGCATTAAGAGCAAATTAAAAATACGATTTAAAAACTTCGGAGGTAATTCAGATGTCATTTCCACGTTACGATATTGTCGGCAGTTTCTTGCGTCCAGCAGCATTAAAGGAAGCCCGGGAAAAATTTGCCCGCGGCGAAATCAGTCAGGCCGAGCTTACGGCCGTAGAAGATCAGGAAATCAAGAACCTGGTGCAAAAAGAAGTCGCTGCCGGCTTAAAGGTAGTTTCTGATGGGGAATTCCGCCGCAGCTATTGGCACTTGGATACTTTCTGGGGCTTTGGCGGGGTAGAACATGTACGGGCTGAGCATGGCTACTTCTTCCATGATGAAGAAACCCGCCCAGACGCGGCCAAGTTGGTTGGCAAATTGACTTATGAAGCCGGCCACCCGGACGTGGCAGCTTTCGACTTCCTCAAGCCTTTGGCGGATGTAGCTGGCGTTGAAGCCCGGCAGAGTATCCCAGCCCCAGCTCAGCTCTACTGTGAACTGATTTGCCGCAACGATGAATTGATCGCGGCTACTGATGCCGTTTACCCTGACCGGGCAGAACTAGCCAAGGACGTTTCCAAGGTCTACCGGGAATTGATCTTGGACTTGTACAAGCACGGTGCCCGCGACATCAAGCTGGACGACTGTACTTGGGGCGTCTTGGTCAACGACAGCTTCTGGCATGCTTTTGACGAAGGACACCTTAAGCGCGAAGAAATCCTGCAGCTTTACAAGGAAATCAATGAAAATGCCTTGGTTAACCTGCCAGAAGATTTGCGGATCACGACCCACATCTGCCGGGGCAACTATGACTCAACTTGGGCCTCAGAAGGCAGCTACGGCCCAGCTGCTCCTTACGTCTTCAAGGAAAAAGGGGTGGAGGCCTTCTACCTGGAATTTGACGACGACCGGTCAGGCGACTTCGCTCCTTTAGCTGAAGTGCCAGCCGACAAGGTAGTTGTTTTGGGCCTGGTAACCAGCAAGAAGCCGGAATTGGAAGACCCAGAAGCTTTGAAGGCCCGGATCAAGGAAGCTGGCCAGTACCACCCATTGGCTACTACGGCTCTCAGCACCCAGTGCGGCTTTGCCTCAACTGAAGAAGGCAACCACTTGACTGATGAAGAACAATGGGCCAAGATCAAGCTGGTCATCGACACGGCTAAGGAAGTTTGGCCAGACGCTGAATAATCAATAAGGATGCCTCCTTGCGCGGGGCATCTTTTTGATTAAAAAGCGTGCACAAACTCGTGTCTTTAGACATGAGTCAAGCACGCAAAAGCGCCCCAAAGGGGCGCTTTTTTAGTTTCCGTTTCTTCTTTTTCTTTCCAGTTCGCCATATTTGCCATTCTGTTGTTTTTTCATGGCTGCCGTGTACTGCGAAGCAATGTAGTTTTTCACGACTTCTTTGCTCATATCACCCAAGGTGCTCATAAAATAGCTTGGCGACCAGAGATGGCCACCCCATAGCATCTGCTTAGTTTCCGGGTACAGCTCAAACCATTTCCGAGCTGTCCAGCCCTTCAGCCCCTTAACTATGTCTACAGGCCTCTGCTTTGGCGAAAACGAGATGAGCATATGAACGTGATCAGGCATGACTTCCATTTGCTGGATCTCGATTTCTGACATATCCGCTCTTTTTTGGAGCAGCTCTTTCATTTCTTCAACCTTTTCTGGGCTGTCAAAGACTTTTTTCCGATACTTGGTCACGAAAACCAGATGAAAATTGAAATTATAAACGCAGCCTCTTTCATGAACAATCATTTCTCATACCACCTTTCTTTGTGGTATAATTATAGCATAAAGAGGCAAAAAAGAAGGTGTGTATCTGTGCCTAATGAAGAAAAGTATGGCTTTACCAGACAGTATCACGTACTGCTGACTGATAAGCAAAAAATTCAGCATGAGAAGGCGTTGAAAACTCAGAACGCTTTATTTCAGTACGCATTAAAGTATCTCTTTAAAACTTATGGCGCTAAGCATATTGGACGCCCTATGCCATTTAGCCAAAAGCCCATTCAGTACGTACTTAACAAAATTAAAACTGGCTTCATCAAGGACAAGTACGGCTTGGCACGTTGGAAGAAGTCAGTGCTGTTTTTGTCGTCTCATTCAGCCGATGAGTTTCTCAAGACCGTCTACACCAACTTCTCACAGTATCGCAAGCGCTTGGTGAAAGCAGACAAGAGCATGGACGAGAAGGCTCGCTATAACTTCAAGATGAACGTAACTAAAGATAAGTACGGCAAGCACAAGAACCAGCTCCACAAGTCTTGGTACCGCAAGGGATCGATCAACTTTTTGAGAAACGGCGCGAGCTTTAGAGACATCACCTCACAAAAGCTTCCAGAAGATTCTAAAGGCGGCATCAGAATTGAGGACAAGCATATAGACAACCACACCTTCTTAACAGTAGCCGACTTTGGTACTGTTGAAGTCATTGAAGACTTGTCCGAATTAAACTTGAAGGATATTGCTTTGACAAAGATAAAGAAGCTTCCAGATGGTACTTACAGACTGCAGCTGACTTTTTCATTGCCTCGCAAGAAGCAGGAAGCAAAAACTATTCAAGGCTTTGACTGGAACATGGCGGGCAATGAGGCATTTTGCTCATCTGACGGCAAGCGCATCAAGGTATCAGACAGAACTATCAAACGTGCTGACGAGTATGAGCAGAAGATCAACGAAATTAAATCATTTCGTGACTTGGAAGAGAATATCCATGGCCGAAGCAAGCGATATCGGCGACTTGACCGCAGGCAGCAGAAGCTGAATGCAAAGCGTACGAATTTGCTTACCAACGAATACCGTCATCTGGTGCACGAAGTGGCCGACGGCTGTGACACGATAGTCGTTGAGAAGCTGGATGCCTATGAGATGCGCAAGCGTGGAAAAGGCTCTGCTCAAAGCAAAGGCATCAATCGCAGACTGGCGGTCCTTAAGCCATATGAGCTGATGACTATTTTAGAGTCGCTTGTAAAGAAGCAGAACAAGAGGCTTGTCAAAGTGGATTCATTTTGGACAAGCAAGGCATGCCACGACTGCGGATACATCAACAAAGATCTCAAAGTTGGTCAGAAAGAATGGCAGTGTCCAAGCTGCAAGAAGACGGTAGAC
>SKEH01000528.1_pt1 | contig 22150 bp, 16 predicted proteins | sample 4826571 | NCBI WGS metagenome assembly SKEH01 (sample SAMN11008814, study PRJNA524170) | human gut metagenome | biome: Human fecal sample; material: Feces; isolation source: fecal sample from pouch patient p29 | host: Homo sapiens | place: Israel: Tel-Aviv | collected 2016-09-14 | reverse complement strand
CATGTCATCTTGCCTAACGATGGTGTCTTAGTGAGTGCATTGGAAAAGGTTGGGGCTAAGGTAAAAGTTATCGATTATCCGATCTTGCGCCGTAAATATTTTAATCCTAAGGGAATTCTTGAGTATTTTGGCTCTTATAATCGTTATTCAAAACAAATTGCTAAATATGCTAATGATAATGGGATTACTCTCGTTCACAACAATACGACTGCGGTGCTTGAGGGGATTTATCTCAAACGTAAGTTGAAATTACCTTTGATTTGGCATGTGCATGAAATTATCGTCAAACCAAAAGCAATTTCTGATTTCATCAACTTTTTGATGGGGCGTTATGCTGATACGATTGTGACAGTTTCAAATGCTGTGGCTAACCACGTCAAGCAGTCTCGCTTTGTAAAAAATGACCAAGTTCAAGTCATCTATAATGGTGTTGACAATGCCGTCTATCATGAAATGGATGCTAGTACAGTCCGTGATCAGTTTGGTATTGCACAGGATGCTTTGGTTATCGGAATGGTTGGTCGTGTGAATGCCTGGAAAGGGCAAGGCGACTTCCTAGAAGCCGTGACCCCAATCTTGCAGGCAAATCCAAAGGCAGTAGCCTTTTTGGCAGGGAGTGCTTTTGAAGGTGAAGAATGGCGAGTTGGTGAGTTGGAAAAGGCTATATCAGACTCACCAGTAGCTGGACAAATCAAACGTATCGATTATTATAGCAAGACAACCGAACTCTATAATATGTTTGATATCTTTGTCTTGCCAAGTACCAATCCAGATCCATTACCAACAGTCGTACTAGAAGCTATGGCTTGTGGTAAACCTGTAGTCGGTTACCGTCATGGCGGTGTCTGTGAAATGGTCAAGGAAGGCGAGAACGGCCTTCTTGCTACTCCAAACCAGCCTGAAGAATTGTCTAAAGCTATTCAAGAATTAGCTGAGAACACTGATAAGAGAGAGCAATTTGGTAAGGCCTCTGTCAAACGCCAAAAAGAACTCTTCTCATTACAAAGTTATATTCGGAATTTTTCGGAGTTGTATAAGAAATACTAAGATGAATACTGAAACAATTAAGAACAAATTAAAACCGATCGTTTATCCAATTATTAACTTTATTCCTAGACGAAGACTCAAGAATAAGAATTTCACGATTATTTGTGATAATTGTTGGGCGGGAAAGGTTTATCAGGAGTTAGGTTTACCATACCAAACTCCTTTTGTAGGGATGTTTATCTTTTCACCTGATTACATCAAGATGCTCAAGAATTTAAAATATTATTTGAGCGGAAATATCCCTTTGAAATTTGTTAAGGAATCAAAATATATCAAAGACTTTGATAATGCCTATCCACTTGCACTTCTTGATGATATTGAACTTCATTTTTTGCATTATGCAGATGAAAAAGAAGCTTCTCAGAAATGGCAACGCCGTTTGGAAAGAATTCATTGGAATAATTTATATTTCAAGTTCAATGATAATGATGCTTGCACTTATGAGTTGATGAAAGAGTTTGAAGAGCTTCCATACAAAGGTAAGGTTATCTTCTCTTCGAAGAATTATAGCGATTTGCCTTCCTTAGTTCATTTCAAATCAGCTGAAAAGCAAGGACATGTTGGCATCGACTTGAAAACGTACCACCGCTATTTTGATGCTGTCACTTGGCTGAATAAGGGTGGAGAGGATCTAACTAAATGAAAAGAATAAGACTTATTATTCCATATTTCGGAAGACTTCCAAAATTTTTCCCTTATTTTTTGTTAACCGCCAAACGTAATCAAAAGATTGATTTCTTAATTTATACGGATCAAAAGGTTGACCAATTTGACATTTTAAATGCTAAAAATATAGAATTTGTAACTCTTTCTTTTGATGAGTTAAGAGAGAAAGTTCAGTCTAAGTTTGATTTTAAAATCTCTCTTAAAACACCTTATAAATTATGTGACTATAAAGTTGCTTATGGGCTTATCTTTGAAGAAGAATTAAAGGGTTATGATTACTGGGGTTTTTGTGACACAGATGTCTTACTAGGTGATATTTATCAATTTCTTGAAGAGCATAGCTTTTTTGAGAACGACTATGCTAGATATGGTCTTTTAGGTCATCTTCAAATTTTTAAAAATTCAAGAGAAGTTAATCGTGTTTTTATGTCTGGGCAAGGTTCATACTATCGATTAGATTATCACAATGTCTATACTAGTGAACAAAATTTTATTTTTGATGAGGCAGAGGGCATCCAAAAGCTTTTTGAAAAATGTCATTTCAAACAACTGCAAGATAAGTTTTTTGATGATATTGATATTAGTCATTTCTCTTTTAGGGAATATGGTGAAAATGAACCGAAACGCTATTATTTTTGGTCAGAGGAAAATGGTTTGGAATCGATAAATTTAATCGATGGTGATATAGTGGTTAAGCGTCCTCTATATGCACATTTCCAAAAGAGGATGATTAAATGTCCTGAGTTTAAATTGGTTGATTCATTTTATGTTATACCAAATCAATTAGTTATTGGAGAGAAAATTTCTAAGCAAGAGCTAGTAGAGGTGACAAGAAATAAATTCTATTGGGAATATATTAGATCAACAATGTTAAAGAAATTAAAAAAAGAAAAATGGACACTAGAATTTATTCGTCATAAATTAAGGATGAAGAGTAATGAATAATATAGATTTGAGTATTATTGTTCCAGTATTTAATGTTGAAGGTTATTTAAAAAGAGCCCTAGATTCCATACTTATGCAATCGTCGCCAATCAATTATGAAATTGTGTTAATTGATGACGGTTCGAGTGATAATAGCGGTGCGATTTGTGATAAGTATCAAAATAATTTTTCTAACGTTTGTGTTAGGCATATTGAAAATAACGGGGTGTCAGAAGCTAGGAACTTAGGTATTTCTTTGTCGAGAGGTAATTATTTATTTTTTATGGATCCTGACGACTTCGTATCTGAGGATTTCTTTGAAAAAATATTTCCTAACCTCAATGATAAATGGGATGTTCTTTGTTTTGGCTACAATGAAATTAAAGAAAATAAGGACACTATTTTGTCTTGTCGCCCTCATTTGTATACGCGTTGTGGTCTTCTTGGAAAGAATGAATTTAGAAATGAATTTATAGAGTTATTCAAAACTGATATGATGTATAATGTTTGGTCAAGAATCTATAACAAGTCATTTATTTTAAAACACGATATTAAGTTTCCTAGTAAACCAATAGGAGAGGATACTTCATTCAATTTTCAAGTTTATCTACATTTAGATAACATTCTTTTTATTGAATCGACTCTTTATAATTATATTGCTGGTAGAAGCGGTTCAGCATTGACCAGTTTTCATCATAGAAGAATCGAAATACAATTAGATGAACTTCAAGCATTGCAAGAATTACTTGAAAAGTTCCAAATAGAAGATGCCACATTAATTCAGGAAATTAAGACAAAAATTATTGTAAGTGCAGCCTTTCAAATTTCTAATTTAAATGCGAGAAGGAAAGAAAAGATAGAATTACTGCAATCTATTATTACTAATAAAGCTTTTGATCATATTTTTTCAGGAAATAGGAATCAAATGATTGGGTCTTATAAGACCTTATTAAGACAGCGAGATATTTCTTCTTTTCTTAGAAGATTGAGTATTGATCTTCTCACCCAAAAAAAATTTCGGACAGTCATCTTTATTGAAAAAATGAAAATGAATCCAATTTTACGTAAAATTGCTTTTAAATAGGTGTAGCTATTTTATTAAGAGAAAAAGGGATTATGTTAAAAATTAAGTTTGAGAACCTTTTGGTTATTCTAGTATTGACTCTCATTGTTGGGTACGATACTCTTATGACAACAATGTTAAACAGAATAATCCCAAACCTTCCGGTTGTTTTATTAATCTGTTTTTCATTATTATTATGTTTTAGATTTTTGTATATAAAAAAATTCACGTTCTTTTATATCTTAACTGCTATTTTATTACTACTAACAAGTTCTATCGTATTCATGCATACGGGCGGGACTAATTTCCTACTTTATTCATTATTGATTTTGTTATTATATGATGCAGATATTGATGTTATCTTAAAAACATACGTTATTGTGTCAGGAACGATAGTGTTCGGAGTGTTCTTACTTTCAATTCTGGGAGTTATTCCTAATTTACAATTTGCTCAGGTCCGTTCGTCTGGCCTTGTGATTAGAAATTCCTTTGGTTTCATTTATCCAACTGACTTTGCGTCTCACTGTTTTTATTTATTTATTGCTTGGGGATATGTACTACGGAAAAGGTTCATCATACTACGAACCTTGGTAGGTATTAGTTTAGCATTTTTTATCATCAAATTTTGTGATGCTAGGTTAAATGCCCTTTCTGTACTTGTAGCAACTGTCATTTTTATTGTTATGTATGTTACTAAAGAAAGAAAATTTAAAATTTATGGGATCCTACCTTATTTTGCAGCTATATTTTCTTTCTTAATGTTTTACTTATCGTATTTCTTTACCTGGTCTTCTTCATTATTTGTGAGTTTGAACAACTTATTCAGTATGAGGTTATTTTTAGGGAAAAATGCAATAGAGACCTATGGATTACATTTGTTTGGAGCAACCGGGGTTAAGTTTATAGGATATGGCGGCACAACAGAATCAGTATACAGTTATAACTATGTAGATTCCTCTTATATTCAAATGTTATTTTACTACGGAGTTGTTCCTGTCGTATTACTGGTATTGATTTATGTACTTGCATCAAAGAGAATTTATAAACAGGGTATGTTCCTATTCTTAGCTTTATTATCGCTTATTACAATTAATTGTATGATAGAAGCTTTTTGGATAAGACCAGGATATAATATTTTTATTTTTACACTTTTTGCTAGCCTTGTGCCAGTTCAATACAAAATAAAAGATAGAATTGAATGATCATGAAAGTTCTTAAAAATTACGCCTATAATCTCTCCTACCAGTTACTGGTGATTATCTTGCCGATTATCACCACCCCTTATGTGACGCGGGTCTTTAGTTCAAATGACTTGGGGACCTATGGCTATTTCAACTCCATTGTTACTTATTTTCTCCTTTTGGCGACGCTAGGAGTGGCTAATTATGGAACTAAGGAGATTTCAGGACACCGAAAAGACATCCAAAAGAATTTCTGGGGGATTTATACTCTCCAGTTGGGGGCTACGATTTTATCTCTTGCCCTCTATGTTCTTTTGTGTGTAACTCTATCTTCTATGCAAAATCCTGTCGCTTATATCTTAGGACTTAGCTTGGTTTCTAAGGGACTCGACATTTCCTGGCTCTTTCAGGGATTAGAGGATTTCCGTAAGATTACGATTCGGAATATCACGGTCAAACTGGTTGGAGTCACCTCCATCTTCTTGTTTGTCAAATCTGCCAATGATCTGTATCTCTATGTATTCTTATTAACGATCTTTGAGCTTTTAGGTCAGCTCAGTATGTGGCTACCCGCTCGTGAATTTATTGGGAAAGCACATTTTGATTTAGCTTATGCACGGGTGCATTTAAAACCGGTCATTCTGCTCTTTTTACCGCAGATTGCCATTTCCTTGTATGTCACTTTGGACCGAACCATGCTGGGGGCTCTCGCATCTACAAAGGATGTAGGGATCTATGACCAGGCCTTAAAATTGGTCAATATTTTGTTAACCTTGGTGACTTCACTGGGGAGTGTCATGTTGCCTCGGGTATCGAGCCTCTTATCCTCAAGGGACCACAAGGCGGTTAACAAGATGCATCAAATGTCCTTTTTGATTTATAATTTGGTCATTTTCCCGATTATTGCCGGCATGCTGATTGTCAATGATGACTTTGTTCAGTTTTTCCTAGGGAAGGATTTCCAGGATGCACGTTATGCCATTGCCATCATGATTTTTAGAATGTTCTTTATCGGATGGACCAATATCATGGGGATTCAAATTCTAATCCCTCATAATAAAAACAAAGAATTTATGATTTCGACAACTGTTCCTGCCATTGTCAGTGTCGGATTGAATCTCATCTTCCTACCAAAACTGGGCTTTATTGGAGCTTCGATTGTGTCAGTGTTGACAGAAGCTTTGGTATGGGGGATTCAACTCTACTTTACACGAACTTATCTTAAAGAAGTGCCGATTATGGGCTCAATGATGAAGATTGTGTTCGCTTCAGGCCTCATGTATGGTCTTTTGCTACTAGTCAAGTTCATTGTCCACCTTTCGCCGACTCTGAATGTCGTTCTGTATGCTAGCCTAGGTGGGGTCATCTATGGGACCTTGATTTTGCTCCTCAAAGTAGTGAATGTGAAAGAGTTGAAACAGCAATTAATAAAAAAATAGGGAGACAACTATGTACGATTATCTGATTGTTGGTGCTGGTCTATCGGGGGCAATTTTTGCTCATGAGGCAACCAAGCGTGGCAAAAAAGTAAAAGTGATTGATAAACGGGACCACATTGGTGGCAATATCTATTGTGAAGAAGTTGAAGGAATCAATGTTCATAAGTACGGTGCCCACATTTTCCATACCTCAAACAAAAAGGTTTGGGATTATGTCAACCAGTTCGCTGAATTCAACAACTATATCAACTCACCAGTAGCTAACTACAAGGGCAGCCTCTACAATCTTCCCTTCAACATGAATACCTTCTATGCCATGTGGGGGACAAAGACTCCTCAAGAAGTCAAAAACAAGATTGCGGAGCAAACGGCGGATATGAAAGATGTTGAGCCGAAAAACTTGGAAGAACAGGCGATCAAGTTGATCGGTCCAGATATCTATGGAAAGTTGATCAAGGGCTATACGGAAAAACAATGGGGACGTTCTGCAACAGACCTGCCTCCTTTCATCATTAAGCGCCTCCCAGTGCGTTTGACCTTTGATAATAATTACTTTAATGACCGTTACCAAGGGATTCCAATCGGTGGTTACAATGTCATCATTGAAAACATGCTGGGTGATGTAGAAGTAGAACTTGGGGTTGATTTCTTCGCCAATCGTGAAGAACTGGAAAGCTCTTCTGAAAAAGTGGTCTTTACAGGGATGATTGACCAGTACTTTGACTACAAACATGGGGAGTTGGAGTACCGTAGCCTTCGTTTCGAACACGAAGTTTTGGATGAGGAAAATCATCAAGGTAATGCTGTGGTTAACTACACCGAGCGTGAAATTCCATACACTCGGATCATCGAGCACAAGCACTTCGAGTATGGAACTCAACTGAAGACAGTTATCACCCGGGAGTACCCAGCTGACTGGAAACGGGGAGATGAACCCTACTACCCAATCAATGATGAAAAGAACAACGCTATGTTTGCCAAGTACCAAGAAGAAGCAGCTAAAAATGACAAGGTCATCTTCTGTGGACGCCTGGCAGACTATAAATACTACGACATGCACGTGGTTATTGAGCGTGCTCTAGAAGTCGTTGAGAAAGAATTTATTAAATGACACAAGAAAAAATTGATATCGTGGTTCTTTGGGTCGACGGAAGTGATACTGAGTTTATCCGCGAGAAACAAGTCGTGACAGGTCAAATGTCAAAAATAGACCAAGAAATCGACGGAGAGCAACGTTATCGTGATTACGGTATTTTTAATTACTGGTTTCGAATGATTGAAAAGCATGCTCCTTGGGTGAATAATGTTTATCTAATTACCAACGGGCAAAAGCCTGACTGGTTAAATTTGGAGCATCCAAAACTTAAGTTGATCACTCATAGGGAATTTATGCCTGAAGCTTACCTTCCTTCATATAATTCAGCAGCAATTGAGCTAAATCTTCATCGTATTGAGGGCTTATCAGAACATTTTATCTACTTCAATGATGATATGTTCATGATAAAGGATACTCAACCTTCTGATTTTTATAAAAATGGGCACCCCAAGCTTTTAGCAGTATACGATGCTTTAGTTCCATGGTCACCATTTACAAATACTTATCACAATAATGTTGAGTTGATTTATCGCCATTTTCCTAATAAGAAGGCTATGAAATCCTCTCCTTGGAAATTTTTTAATTTTCGTTATGGTTCCTTGGTTTTGAAAAACTTGTTACTCTTACCATGGGGACCGACGGGTTATGTGAATCAGCATTTGCCTGTACCGATGAAGAAGAGTACTTTGTCACATTTGTGGGACATCGAAGGTGAAACTTTGGATAGAACATCCAGAAATAAGATTAGAGATTATGGGGTAGATGTCAATCAATACGTTTGTTCTAACTGGCAAATTGAAAGTAATCAGTTTTATCCTATGTCTAAAAATTTCGGAGAAACAATTGGTTTAAATCAAGTGGATAAGCTGGAATCTATCTTTAAAGATAGACGTAAAAAACTGCTTTGTGTCAATGATGATGGGGACTTTAGGGAAGAAAACATCATTCATTTCAAGCAAATTTTAAATGAATATTATCCTAAAAAATCAACGTATGAAAAATGAGAAGTAAAAGATGAAATACTATTTAAAAGAAGAATTTTTACACGACAATAATGCTAAAAATGCGGGAAATAAAGCACGTAATGACGTTGAAGCCATTTTAAATAAATTAGGTTATTCTCCTTTGAAAGTTTTGGTGGATGACTGGTATCAAATGAATGTTCTTAGGGCACAAATTCATAAATATAGAGCTCTCTTTAGAGCTTTCAAAGACCTAAAGAAAAATGATGAGATCATAATTCAATTTCCTTTGTTACATCATTCTTTGTTTCTTAACCATTTACTAAAAAAACTTAAAAACAGGGGTACGGACGTCTATTTTTTAGTTCATGATTTGGAAACACTGCGTTTTGTGAATGATAAAACCTTACCATTTAGGATGAAGTTACGGATGAAACTAACTGAAAGTGATACGTTCCGTAGTGTTACAGGAATTATTGCTCACAACCCGGTTATGAAATCTGTCTTAGTGGACAAGGGGGTTGTAGAAGATAAGATTGTCAGCCTTGGTATTTTTGACTATTTGATTCCAGATTTTCAAGAAAAGAGTGGCCAAACAAAAGACCAGCCGATAATTGTGGCAGGTAATTTGGCCAAGGAAAAAGCTGGTTATCTTTATACTCTTCCAGAAGCACCGTCTTATAACCTTTATGGTGTTGGCTTTGATGAGAGTAGAGCGCTTGCAAATGAAACCTACTTTGGTTCCTTCCTACCGGATGAACTTCCTGCAGCCCTTGAGGGCGGTTTTGGTCTGGTCTGGGATGGAGATAGCGTTGAGACCTGTAGTGGCTTTTTTGGAGAATACCTCCGTTACAACAACTCCCACAAGGCGTCGCTTTATCTAGCATCGGGCTTCCCGCTTGTCGTGTGGAAACAGTCAGCCTTGTCTCATTTTGTGCTTGAGAAGGGCTGCGGGATTGCAGTAGAGTCTCTCCATGATTTGAAGGAGGCAATCGACAATCTTTCAGATGCTGATTACCAAGACTTGGTGGACAATGCCAAGCGTGTCGGTCAGGAAATCCGAGAGGGTCACTACTTAAAGATGGCCTTAAATCATTTAGCATAAGATCAAAAGAAGTCAGACGGACTTCTTTTTTTAGTTTTTCAAAAAAATATCACTAATTTTAAAAATTTGCCTTATAAAACTTTTCATCGCTGAAACCGTGTGGTAAAATGATTAACGTATAAAATTTGTATAAAGGGAAGTTTATATGAAAAAGAAAGATCTTATTTTTTATGCCGGAGCGGCAGTCTTGATGGCTGTATCTGCTCAGGGAGTCAGTGCAGATGAGCTGGTTTCAAATGAGGCCACTACTACTGAAGGCAATCAAGTCCAAGCTGAAACAGCGCCAGAAGTAGCAACTACTGAAAAGTCAGTCGCACCAGTCGCAAGCAACTACACAGCACCAGCAAATGTGACCGAACCAGCTGTGGTACCTACAAGCAAGACCACTGCTTCAGAAAGTGGAACACCATCTGTAGAGAAAGCTACAGAAGTAGCGCCTACTGAGAAGACAGAAGAAACCCCTCTTCCGTCTGATTCAGGAAGCACGACCTTCTTTAACACAGGTGCTCACGCTCCTGCTGGTCGCTCGACGGATGTGGCGGTTCAGCCAAAATCATTCGTTGATGTGAGTAGCCACAACGGAGATATTAGTATCGGCGACTACCGTACCCTAGCTAATAAGGGCGTGGGCGGTGTCGTTGTCAAATTGACAGAAGATACTTGGTACAAGAACCCGAATGCGGAGAACCAAATTCGCAATGCGCAAGCAGCTGGTCTGCAAGTATCGACCTACCACTTCTCTCGCTATACTTCTGAAGAAGCAGCGCGTGCAGAAGCACGGTTCTATATCGCAGCGGCGCAACGCTTGAATCTTCCAAAGAACACCCTCATGGTCAATGACTTTGAGGATGCCAAGATGCAGTCAAACATCAACCGCACCACCCAAGCTTGGGCTGACGAAATGCGTAAAAATGGTTACACCAACTTGATGTTCTACACCAGTGCCAGCTGGTTGGATGAAAACAACCTCCGCAAGAAAGGTCCTGTCAACACCGCTCAATTTGGGCTTCAGAATTTCTGGGTTGCCCAATATCCTTCTCCAAAACTGTCTGTAAACGATGCGAAAAGCTTGCTTTACAATGGGAAAGCTGGCGCGTGGCAGTTCACTTCTCAAGCAGAATTGCTTCCAGGAAAACACCTCTTTGACCACAGTGTGGACTATACAGGTCGCTTCACAGAGAACGCAAAACCTGCAGCAGACCCGACAGAAGGCAGCTTAAGTGGGAAAATTGACATTGTCAATAACGATACTATGGCGGGACGCTTTGACGTTGTCATCTCAAATGTTAAGGCGCCAAATGGAGTTCGAACAGTTTCTGTACCAATCTGGTCAGAAACAGGTGGTCAAGATGACCTTGTTTGGTACACAGCCAACCGTCAAGCAAATGGGACCTATACCGTCAATGTAAAAGCAGCGGACCATAAAAACTCAACCGGTCTTTACAATGTCCACCTTTACTATGTTCAAAACAATGGGCAATTGACAGGTGTTGGCGGAACCTCGACTCAAGTATTCATTGGTAAGGCACCTGAGCAGTTAAAACCTAAAGCAAGTTTTACTATTGAAAACAATAATGCTAAATCAGGGACTTTCGACGCTGTGATCACTAATATCACAGCACCACTAGGTGTTAAGGAAGTTTTAGTCCCATCATGGAGTCTTGAAAATGGTCAAGACGACCTTATTTGGCACAAGGCAACGCGTCAAGCAGATGGTAGCTATCGCGTAACGATTAAGGCAAGTGAGCATAAGGGCAATAAAGGAAACTATCGTGCCGATGCTTACATCGTCGACAACTCTAACAATCGTCATTATATTTCTGAAAAAGTAGTTTCGGTTGATTACGTTCGACCAAGTGGAGTTCTGACGATTGAAAACAATAACCCAGTAGCAGGTACCTTTGATGCGGTTGTTAGTAATATTGTTGCACCGACTGGTCTAAAAGAAGTTCTAGTTCCATCATGGAGTTTGGTTGGTGGCCAAGATGACCTTATTTGGCACAAGGCAACGCGTCAAGCAGATGGTTCTTATCGTGTGACTATTAAAGCAACGGATCATAAGGATTCAACTGGTAATTACCGTGCTGATGCCTACATTGTAGATGATTCCAACAATCGTCATTATCTTTCTGAAAAAGTAGTTGACGTTCGTCAATCACGCCCAACTGCTTCATTAACGATCGAAAACAATAATGTTTCAACTGGTAGTTTTGATGCGGTTATTCGTAATGTGGTGGCACCGACTGGTGTAAAGGAAATCTTAGTTCCATCATGGAGTCTTGAAAATGGACAGGATGATCTTGTATGGCACAAGGCAAATCGTCAATCTGATGGAAGTTATCGAGTGACGATTAAAGCGAGTGATCATAAAAACTCACTAGGGAACTATCGTGCAGACCTTTATATTGTTGATAATGATAACAACCGTCATTTTGTTACTGAAACAGTTGTAACCGTTAAGCATGATAAACCAACGGGAATCATTTCGGTTGTCAACAACAACAAGGATACAGGTACCTTTGATGTCATCATCAAGGATGTCTATAGCCCTAAAGGGGTGCAGACTGTGCAAGTTCCTACTTGGTCTGATAAGGATGGCCAAGACGATATTCGCTGGTATGAAGCAACACGCCAAGCGAACGGAGACTACAAGGTATCTGTAAAAGCGAGCGATCACAAGAACTCTACTGGTAAGTACCATGTTCACCTTTATTACATTCAAGATGATGGTTCTCGCGTAGGTGTTGGCACCGCGACTACAGATGTGGAATTCCGAAATGCCATGACCAAGACGCAAGCTGCTATCAAGAATGTCAATGCAACGAACGGGACTTATACAGTAGCTGTAGATCAAGCACCTCAGGGACGTCAGATTAAGAATATTCGTGTCGCAGCTTGGTCTAAAGCTCATCAAGAAAATCTTTACTGGTATTCCGCAACGCCGACAGGTATGCACACAGAGATCACTGTCTCTGCCAATAATCACGGTAATGAAGCGGGCAACTATACCACTCACGTCTATGTGGACTACAAAGATGGGGGAGTTGAAGGTTTTAACCTCGGTCAGACAGCCTTGACTCCACGAAATCAAAAGGTGAATCCACAAACAACCTATTATTCTCAACGTGATCCTCGTTGGGCTGGGAAATATTACGGTGTGAGCAATGTCGATCAGTCAGGTTGTGTGCCAACCTCTCTTGCCATGACCTTCACAGATATTCTTGGCAGAACTGTTTTGCCAACAACAGTGGCTGATTATCTCTACAACAATACTGATTCATTTAACAAAGGTGAAGCAGGAACAGATTCTGATGGGATTGTAGCTGCCACTCGTAACTGGGGCTTGAAGAGCCAATTGATTAATGGAGCTGGAAGCATTGCAGAAGCCCTCATGGCTGGCAAGCATGTACTTGCTGCGGTAGGCAATAGCCAATTTACTAGCGATCCTTATACCCATGAGTTGGTCTTGCATGGTTATGACAATGGAAGAACCTATGTTCGCGATCCATATAATAGCGGCAACAACGGCTGGTACTCTATCAATTATCTTCACTCTATTAAGAGTAAGGATCCGATGGATAACAAGCTTGGAGCACCTTTCTTCTCTATTTTTGCATAAGCTGATCAGAAGGCCAAATTGGCCTTCTGTTTTCTTTAAAAACAGGATAAAAATCTTCTAATGATATTGTTTCTTGATCCGGCGGTTTGTGCTATAATACTACTATGTGGGTACAATCCGTAAAAAAATTGTAAGGGAAGATACATGAAAAAGAAAGATCTTATTTTTTATGCTGGGACAGCCGTTTTATTAGCCTTTTCGACACAACAGGTCCAGGCAGATGAGCAAGTCGCATCCGATCAAACCTCAGAAAATACTTCAGCTATCGTGTTGAAAACAACAACGGTATCAGAAGCTCAGAATATTGCAATTGATGGGGTGAAAACTGATCAAGCAGTTCAGACAGAAAAAACTGTTGGAACAGAGGCAGCACCTATCACACCAACTATTAGTGATACCCCGTCTTCTGAGCAGGTCACTAGCGAGAAGGGTGCAACAGAGCATCCAGCACCTGCCGTGGTAGCTAGTCGCGCTCCCTACGGCGCACGCGCACGAGTGGTAAAAACAGAAAATAATAGTTTACCAACAGAAGAAGTACAGAAACCAAGTGGTACTTTCTCAATTGAAAATAATAACCAAACTACAGGTACCTTTGATGCAGTTGTTAGTAATATCACATCTCCAGGGGGTGTGAAAGAAGTTTTGGTGCCATCATGGAGTTTAGAAAATGGCCAAGACGATCTTATCTGGCATAAGGCGACGAAGCAAACGGATGGTAGCTATCGCGTAACGATTAAGGCAAGTGAGCATAAGAGCAATAAAGGAAACTATCGCGCCGATGCTTATATTGTTGACAACTCTGGTAAACGACACTATATAGCGGAACAAGTAGTTTCAGTTGATTACGTTAGACCAAGTGGTGTTCTGACGATTGAAAACAATAACCCCGTAGCAGGCACCTTTGATGCGGTTGTTAGTAATATTGTTGCACCAACTGGTCTAAAAGAAGTTTTAGTTCCATCATGGAGTCTTGAAAATGGACAGGATGACCTTGTATGGCATAAAGCAACACGTCAAGCAGATGGTTCTTATCGTGTGACTATCAAAGCAACGGATCATAAGGATTCAACTGGTAAATACCGTGCCGATGTCTACATTGTAGATGATTCAAATAATCATTTGTATTTGACTGAAAAAGTAGTTGACGTTCAACAAGTCAAACCAAGTGGCACAGTAACGATTGAGAATAACAATACTGAGAAAGGTACTTTTGATGCCGTTATTCGCAATGTAGTCGCTCCAACTGGTTTGAAAGAAGTTTTAGTCCCTACTTGGTCTAACAAAAATGGTCAGGACGATTTGATTTGGCATAAGGCAGTGCGTCAAAGTGATGGCAGCTACCGTGCAACCATTAAAGCATCTGATCATAAGAATGACATAGGTGAATTTAATGTTCATATTTACTACGTAGATCAAAATAATCAAAAAGCCTACATCACAGAGACTACGACAGAAGTACGTGAAGTCAAACCAAGTGGCACTGTCACAATTGAGAACAACAATACTGTAACAGGCACCTTTGATGCCGTTATTCGTAATGTTGTTGCTCCAAATGGCTTGAAAGAAGTTCTGATCCCAACATGGTCAGATTCAAACGGGCCTGATGACCTGGTATGGCATAAAGCAGTCCTTCAAAGTGATGGCAGCTACCGTGCGACCATTAAAGCCTCAGATCATAAAAATGAGGATGGTAAGTACAATGTCCATGTTTATTACGTAGATCAAAATAATCAACGAAGCTATATTACAGAAACTACGACAGAAGTGCGTCAAGCCCGCCGTTCTGGTACGATCCTAATCCAAAACAACAACAAGGATACAGGTACCTTTGACGTCATCATTAAGGATGTCTACAATCCTAAAGGTGTGCGAACTGTGCAAGTCCCAACTTGGTCGGATAAGGACGGCCAAGACGACATTCGCTGGTATGAAGCGACTCGCCAATCAAATGGAGACTACAAGGTATCTGTAAAAGCGAGTGACCACAAGAACTCTACTGGTAAGTACCATGTTCACCTTTATTACATTCAAAATGATGGTTCTCGCGTAGGTGTTGGTACCACGACTACAGATGTGGAATTCCGAAATGCCAAGACCAAGACGCAAGCTGCTATCAAGAATGTCAATGCAACGAACGGGACTTATACAGTAGCTGTAGATCAAGCGCCTCAAGGCCGTCAGATTAAGAATATCCGTGTTGCTGCTTGGTCTCAAGCCCATCAAGAAAATCTTTACTGGTATTCAACAGCACCTTCTGGTATGCATACCGAAGTGCAGGTCTCTGCAGCAAATCACCAGTACCAATCAGGCAACTATACCACTCACGTCTATGTGGATTATGTCGATGGTGGCGTTGAAGGCTTTAACCTTGGTCAAACCGCCCTTCATCCCCGTGCGACAGTAGATCAAACTGCTTTTAGTCCTCGTGTAACGAATGGACAACGGGACCGTGTCTTACGGGCAGCAGCTAGTCTAGTGGGCGTTCGTGGTGGAACTGCAGCTCACCATCAATTGGTCAATGATTATAACAGTGTCAAACCACTTCCGGTTGGTTATGCAGTGAAGACGACCGATGACTGGTGTGATATCTTTGTCACAACAGTCTTCCAGCGGGAAGGTTTGAGCGGTTTGATTGGCCGTGAATGTGGAGTCGAACGGCACATCCAGATCTTCAAACGCTTGGGCATCTGGAATGAAGATGGTACCACTACACCAAAAGCAGGGGACATCATCACCTTTAACTGGGATCAAAATAGCCAGCCAAATAACGGCTTTGCAGATCATATCGGAATTGTTGAAAGCGTCTCAAATGGGATCATTCACACCATTGAAGGAAACTCCAACAACCAAGTCCGTCGCAATACCTACCGAATCGGACATGGCAATATCCGTGGATTTGCAACCCCACGCTATCAATAATAAAAAGGGAGTGGGAAAGAACTCTGACTAGTTAAAAAGAGTTCGTCTTCCCACCCCCGCACAGTTGATTAGGTCATCTTTGGAGCTTAAAAAGCGAACAAAGATGCCAATCAACCACTGCGTCATACAGTTATTTCTATCAAATATAAAAAGGCTGAACAGTTTTTGTCCAGCCTCTTTTTGTGGCTTCTTTTTTGAATGCAGATAAGTTTTTAAAATAAAATGAGAGATTCTGTCAATTGTTTTAAATGATTTTTATCTTTTGAATTATTCGATAATGACTGGAGACTTTACGCAGTGAGAAAAGTGCTTGAAATATTAGAATTTCAAGCACTCGGGAGTTTTGAGAGTAAAACAGTTTGGGAAACTGTTTTAGCCTGAGCCTAGAAATTAAAGAGCGAAGGGGCTCAAAACTAAGTCATGGAACTTCTTTGAAGTTCGCTGACTTCCGTACTCACTTAAGGAAAGTCTCTAAGAATACTATTTCGGTTCTTTTCTTATTTTTTCAACCCTTCTTCGAAACTCTTGGAAGGGGCTTCGACTTGGATGGTTTCAAGGGTTAATGGATTGGTGAAGGTCAAACGGTGAGCATGGAGCATGAGTCTCTCTCCGCGTGCAGGGTTATAGAGAGGGTCCCCGACAATCGGGTGCCCATGATGGGAGAGATGCACCCGGATCTGGTGGGTGCGCCCCGTCTTGAGCTGGCATTTGACCAGGCTGTTTCGCCCGATTTTTTTCAGTTGTGTCACCTGGGTTTCTGCATACTGCCCCTTGCGTGGATCGACCAGGCGCTTGCGCCGATCATGACGATCGCGTCCGATTTTATCCTTGTAAACGATGGTTTTTTGTGCTAAGCTGCCTTGGATCAAGGCCCAGTACTCACGTTGGATGTTTTTATCTTCTAAAATACGGTTGAGAATGGGCAGGATAAAAGGGTTTTTAGCAAATAAAATCGCTCCGCTGGTTTCCTTATCTAACCGGTGCACGACGTAGCAGGTAGATCCAACATAGCTGGAAACATGGTTGAGAAGAGCAATTTCTGTCGGCTCATTGGCATGGGTTTTCATGCCTTCAGGCTTATTGACGATGATGACATGCTCATCCTGATAGAGTTCTTCGACCAGACTCGGGTCTCCGGCTGGGAGCTCTTTTTCAGGGTAATCGTCCGCGTCAAAGATCAGCTGGATCTGGTCTCCTTTTTGAACGGGGCTCTGCCAGTTGATGGTCTCGCCATTGACCAAGACGTGCTTCTTGGTTCGTAAAAAATGCCGGATCTTACGGGGAATGAGGAAGTAGTCCTCAAGCAACTCTTTCACAGTCATCTGGGGAAAGGATTGTGGAATGGTAAATTGATAGTTCATGACCCTATTGTAGCAAAATCTAAGCTTAAAGAAAACTAAATGGGAGAAGGGGATGAGCTATCTTTTCTTGCTAGGACAAGGATAAGGTGTTACAATAACAGGTATGAATAGAATAAAAGACTTATTTGAAAACCTGATCACTTTTTTTAGAAAGGATCATCCGCCCAAAGCGGTGGCAGAAGAAGTGCCAGACACGGAACTACCAGAAGAGACAGTAGAGCCGACCTATAGTCGCTCAGGCAAGCACAGAAGCAAGCCTCTCTCTCAGCACCCCTTCCGTCGTTTTTGGCGCCGCTTCCATTTGACCAAGATTCTCCTGATCATTGGGCTAGGCTTTAGCCTCTTGACAGGGGGTTATCTCTTCTATCTTGCTAAGACGACCAACGTCAAAGATTTGCAGAATGCACTGAAGGCGACGACCATTATCTATGATAAGAATGGCGACCAGGCTGGAAGTTTGACCGGGCAAAAAGGAACCTACGTCGAGCTCGATGCTATTAGTGAGAATCTGCAAAATGCCGTGGTCGCAACAGAGGACCGGAGCTTTTACAAGAATAGCGGGATCAACTATGGTCGCTTCTTCTTAGCGATTTTGACCCTGGGTCGCTCAGGTGGTGGGTCGACTATCACCCAGCAGCTAGCCAAGAATGCTTACCTGTCTCAGGACCAGACGGTGGAGCGTAAGGCCAAGGAATTCTTCCTGGCGCTTGAAATCAATAAGAAATACAGTAAAAAAGAAATCCTCACCATGTACCTCAACAATGCCTATTTTGGAAATGGGGTTTGGGGAATTGAGGATGCTTCCAAGAAGTATTTTGGGGTTTCAGCCAGTCAATTAAGCCTGGATCAGTCTGCGGTACTCGCCGGTATGCTCAAGGGGCCTGAAATCTATAACCCGCTCTATTCAGTAGAGAATGCGACCAATCGCCGCAATACGGTCCTCCAAAATATGGTGGCGGCTGGCTATATTGACCAGAAAACAGCTGATCAGTCGGCTGCTGTGGATATCCATGGCCAGCTGGTCGATGCCTATGAAGGCAAGTCGGAGGATTACCGCTACCCATCCTATTTTGATGCGGTCATCAATGAAGCGGTCAATGAATACGGCCTGACCGAAGAAGACATTGTCAAAAATGGCTACCGGATCTACACCGAGCTGGATCAAAATTACCAAGCAAGCATGCAGGTGATCTATGACAATACGGCCCTCTTCCCAGTAGCAGAAGACGGCACGCGCGCGGAGTCTGGTAGTGTCGCCCTCGATCCTAAGACCGGAGGGGTTCGGGCTCTCGTAGGGCGTGTCGGAAGCGATCAAAATCCAGGTTTCCGTAGCTATAACTATGCTACCCAGGCTGCCCGTAGTCCAGGATCAACCATCAAGCCTTTGGTTGTCTATAGCCCAGCTGTTGCTGAAGGTTGGTCGACCAATAAGGAGTTGGACAATAGTACCACCCAATATGGAAGCTATGAGGTTAATAACTACGCGGGAATCCAGTCTAGCCCAACGGTACCGATGTACCAGGCCTTGGCAGAGTCCCTTAACCTTCCAGCCGTAGCGACCGCTAATGATTTGGGTCTCGATACGGTCTTTGAATACGGGAAAAAATTCGGACTCAATATGGACAAGGTAGACAAGTCGCTTGCCGTTGCCTTGGGAGCTGGTGTGACAACCAATCCGATGCAGATGGCTCAGGCCTATGGAACCTTTGCTAACGGCGGGGTCATGAATGATGCTCACCTTATTACCAAGATCGAAAATGCAAGTGGCCAAGTGGTCAAGAGCCACAGCCAGAAATCAACCCGAGTGCTTAGTGGTTCAACGACAGATAAGATGACCAATATGATGCTTGGTACCTTCAGTAATGGTACGGGGGTTAACGCTGCGCCTTATGGCTATACCATGGCAGGGAAAACCGGTACGACCGAGACCAGCTTTAACAAGGACCTCTCTGGAGACCAATGGGTGATCGGCTATACGCCAGATGTGGTCATCAGTCAGTGGCTTGGTTTCCCAACGACCGATGAAAATCACTACCTGACGGACAGTAGTGCTGGAACGGCGTCCGAGATCTTCCGTAATGTTGCCAACAGTGTTCTGCCTTATACAGACGGTACCCAGTTTGATTCGGTGAAGAACTCTTATGCTGAAAACGGCATTGCACCAGTCGGAGAAGAAACGACAGAAACAGACAGCAAAGAAGACAAAGGTTTCTTTGAGGATGTCAAAGAGAAGGCGTCGAATATGGTTGATGATGCGAAAAAAGCAATCGACGAGGCCGACATCCCAGGCAAAGCGAAAAACGCTTGGGATACCTTCAAAGGCTGGCTTGGCTTCTAATCAAAAAGAGAATGGGACAGAAATCGGTAATTCGTTAGAATTCGATTTCGTCGTCCCACCTCCGCACAGTTGAGTAGGACTGTAAAAGCTGATGAAATCAGTGTAGTAGAGCCCACTCAACCACTGCGTCTTGCTCGATAATCCAAAAATAATTGAGAGGCTAGGACTTTTGTCCTAGCCTCTATTTGTTTAGAGTTCACTATCTGATAAGCTAAAGGTATCGCCGTGTTGGAGATCCCCGTACTGGTAGCCCCGTTTGAACCAGCGCATGCGTTGCTCGGAAGTTCCGTGGGTAAAGCTATCTGGCACCGAGTAGCCGTAGGCTTGCTCCTGGAGTGTGTCGTCCCCGACCGCATGGGCTGCATTCATGGCTTCTTCGATATCGCCGATATCCAGAAGGTTTCGGTCTTGAATGGAGCGGGCCCAGACACCGGCTAGATAATCTGCTTGTAGCTCAATGCGGACACTGATGGCATTTCGTTCCTTTTCAGAAAGACCTTGTTGCATCCGATGGTATTTGCCAAGGATTCCCAGCTCGTTTTGTACATGGTGGCCGACTTCGTGGGCGATCACGTAGGCCATGGCAAAGTCCCCGCTTGCCTTGTATTTGGTTGTCAATTCCTTGTAGAAGCTCATATCCAAATAAATCTTTTTGTCGGTCGGACAGTAGAAGGGACCAGCCGATGCTTGTCCAACCCCACAGCCTGTCTGCGTCCGTCCAGTATAGAAGACTAGTTTGGGCTCCTGGTAGGTCCGTCCTTCGGCTTGAAAGACCTTGTGCCAATGATCTTCTGTTGTTCCAAGGACCTTGCTGACGAACTCGGCATCTGCATCGTCGACATGGGTCTTGTTGGTGCGCGTGACTTGGGTGGACTGGTAAGGTTGGGAAGAAGTCTCGTTTCCAAAGAGTCCACCAAGACTAGCGCCACCACCTCCTAGAAGAACCAGAAGAAGGATGAGGACAATCTTACTCTTGAAGCTTCCGGGCGATAGCAAGATTTGTAAAATGCCCCCACCAAGATTACTATTGCCTGAAGATTGGGAGTAGCTTTGCCCTCGACGGTCTTCGATATTTCTACTTTCTTTTAGGTTATCACTTTTCATATTCGTCTCCTTTTGTTTTATTTTACCAAAAATGAGGAAAAAACCAGAGTGATAACGCTTTAGATTTGCTTTTTTCTTGACAGGAGATTTTCTGTTCTTGTCAAAACGTGGAAAACTTGCTATAATGGGGTGAACGGAGGCGTTATGGCATTAAAAAAAGCAAGTCTAGCGTGTACGGTTTGTGGGTCACGCAATTACTCCATTAAGTTGAGTGGGACGCCAAAACCAACACGTCTAGAAGTCAATAAATTCTGCAAGCATTGCAGCAAGTATACCATCCATAAAGAAACACGATAGGAGAGAGTTGTGAAATTCATTAAAGATATTTTCGTCTTACTAAAAGATACAACTTGGCCAAATCGCAAGGAAAGATGGAAAAACTTTATCTCAGTGATTGAGTACACCGCTTTCTTTGTTGCATTGATTTATTTGTTCGACAAAGTCATTGCACGTGGCCTATTGCACATGATCAATTTCTTTTAAGAAAAGAAGCCAGGTGGGATCCCCAGGGTCCCACTTTTTGCGGTTTTTTCTTAAAAATAAATCAGCAAACCTCTTTGCATTCCTGCAAAATGTGGTATAATGAAGCTAGGAAAAGGAAAGCCAAGAGGCTTTTTTTAGTATGTTCACAAAAGCTCGAGCAGGCTAAACAGAAAGAAAGGATGCCCAAATGGACAGTTTTGATAAAGGCTGGTTTGTACTACAAACCTACTCAGGATATGAAAACAAGGTAAAAGAGAATCTTTTGCAACGTGCGCAAACTTACAATATGTTAGAAAACATCTTGCGCGTAGAGATTCCAACTCAAACCGTACAAGTTGAGAAAAACGGTAAAACAAAAGAAATCGAAGAAAACCGCTTCCCAGGTTATGTTTTGGTCGAAATGGTCATGACAGATGAAGCTTGGTTTGTTGTTCGGAATACACCGAACGTTACTGGTTTCGTCGGATCCCACGGGAACCGTTCAAAACCAACTCCATTGTTGGAAGAAGAAATCCGTAGCATCTTGCTCTCTATGGGTCAAACCGTTCAAGAGTTTGATTTGGATGTCAAGGTGGGCGATACAGTTCGTATCATCGACGGTGCCTTCACAGACTATACTGGTAAGATCACTGAAATTGATAACAACAAGGTCAAAATGGTCATTTCTATGTTCGGTAACGATACGGTTGCAGAAGTGAATTTGAACCAAATTGCTGAATTGTAAGAAAGAGAGAGTGGGACAGAAATCGGTAATTCGTTAGAATTCGATTTCGTCGTCCCACCTCCGCACAGTTGAGTAGGGCTGTAAAAGCTGATGAAATCAGCGTAGTAGAGCCCACTCAA
>SKEH01000525.1_pt1 | contig 22280 bp, 18 predicted proteins | sample 4826571 | NCBI WGS metagenome assembly SKEH01 (sample SAMN11008814, study PRJNA524170) | human gut metagenome | biome: Human fecal sample; material: Feces; isolation source: fecal sample from pouch patient p29 | host: Homo sapiens | place: Israel: Tel-Aviv | collected 2016-09-14 | reverse complement strand
ATAAAGAAGTTTTCTAAAAACAATTTCTTCAATGATGGGAGCTATAATGATTGAACTAGGTAGAGATAGCAATACGTTCGTAAAAGAGGGAAGATGTCTTACAAAATCTGACATTTCGAATTGTGTCAATCCATAAGCTATTTGGATGAAAGTATGGCAAACAGACAAACAAATAAAAAAAATTATTCCTAAAAATAAGTTTTTTTTATTCGAAACTTTCGTTCTGTTTTCAAAAAGTCTACCATCTTTACCTACGCTAGCAAAAAAAAGAATGGGAATATACAGAAGCAACAAGGCATTTAATTCCTCTATGAAAAAATGGTCATTATGGAACAAATTGATAAGAACATTAGCTAGTGAGGTATTGTAGATAAATGCATAAAAAGGGATACCCACTAATTTAATCAATATCTTTCTCTGCATAGAGTATCCCTCCTTTGTAAAAAAACACCTAAATAGATCCTTCCATTTTTGGTAATAGTATAGTTTTGTGCTTGAGACCAAGTTCGTTCCGTAGAAATTAAAGGCTCGATCACGTAATAATTTTTATCATCTTCAAAATACTGGTCAAGAGCAAGTTTGTATTCCTCAATAATTTTTTGCGTGTATAAGCTACTATAGACACTAGTATTATTAACCAAAATGGTTTATCTAGCGTCTTTTTATAAAAAAAAGACCATTTTTACACTTGATAGTACATATCAGATAAATGAGCAACGATGATGATATCTTGAACGTCTGATTTTCTTCCTCATTTTTACATAAAATTTATCTGTTTTAGGAACGTTATAGATTTTTTTCTTCATCTTTTCTATGTTGTTCGAAAAATGCAACAGAAAGCAAGAATGTAAAAAGCGATACCTCGCTAAAATAATCCCTCCCCTCCAAGCATTTCAATGCTATACTTAAGCCAATTGAAAGATGGAGGAAGCGGGATGGATCAAAAAACGTTTATTGTGGCAATGATTCTTGCGGTCATTGTTTTATTGATTGGTTTGGAAGTGCATGCGCGGTATAAATTAAAAGAAAGTGTCCACCAAAAATGGGGAAAGTTACCTTATCAGCCGCGGTTTGATAAAGAAGAGAGCTTGAAGGATGCATGGTTGACGGAGAAAAAGTTTCGTTCGTGGGCCAGTGAAGTAGATGATTTGACGTGGTATGACTTGGACATGTTCGAGGTGTTTGAGGGGATCAATCTGACGTATTCGAGTATTGGCTCAGAGGCGTTGTATCAACGGTTGCGAAGCTTTGATTTTACGGAGGATAAACGGTTGGAACGATTGATCGCTTTTTATCAAGAAGAGCCATTGGTTCGTGAAAAGATCCAATATCAATTTGCCCGGCTTGGTAAAAAGGATGGAAATTTTACCAAGCAATATCTGGCAGATGGGAAAAGTAAGAAAATCGGACATATCGGGTTATTTACTTTTTTAGGTTTTTTACCGCTCATTGGCGTACTTCTGCTTTTATTAGGGCAAGTTTTTGGAGTGTATTTAGCAATCGGTAGTTTGGTTTTTAATACGATCTATTATCAAGTAAAAAAACAGACATTAGAAACAGAGCTCAATAGCATGGGCTATCTGGTTTCAACGATTTCAACGGCTAATCAGCTGGCCAAGATCAAAACACCATTCCAAGAAGAATTGCGACAAAATGTGAAACCGTTAAGAGATATTCCTAAATTTGGTTTTTCTTTTCGTGTGAAAAGTGGTTCGGAAGCGGAAATCATATTTGATTACGTGAATATGATGTTTATGTTGCCGTTTATATCTTATCATTTTGTCATTAGTAAATTAGAAAAGAAAACAGCAGAAGCAATGAAAGTGTGGGAATTACTGGGAGAATTGGAAGTTGCGGCGGCGGTGTTGAATTATCGAACATATATGCCGATTAATTGCCAACCACAATTCGCTAAAGGTGGCGTAGAAGCGGAAGATTGCTACCATCCGCTATTGGCGGAAGCAGTGGTAAACCCAGTTGACTGGCATAAGAATACTTTAGTGACGGGTTCGAATGCTTCCGGGAAATCTACCTATGTAAAAAGCATTGCCATTAATTGTATTTTAGCTCAAAGTATCCAAACGGTGTTGGCGGAACGTTTTACGCTTGAACATGGTCATGTGTTGACATCAATGGCAATCGAGGACGATTTGTTTGAAGGTGACAGCTACTTTGTTTCAGAGATCAAGTCGATAAAACGATTGCTGGATCAAGTGGCATCTAAAGAGCGTTGTTACTGCTTTATTGATGAAATTTTAAAAGGGACAAACACGATTGAACGGATTGCCTCTTCTGCAGCAGTGGTGAACTGGTTGTCTGATTATCCATCTTTGGCATTTGTAGCGACACATGATATCGAACTGACGGAAATTTTAAAAAATGAGTGTGAGAATGTCCATTTTGAAGAACAAGTCACACCAGAAAAAGGAATTAGTTTTGATTTCCAATTAAAAGCAGGACCAGCGATAACCAGAAATGCGATCGCGTTATTGAAAGTGTTGGATTACCCTGATAAATTAGTCAAAAATGCGAAAGAAGAAGCTACTTTCTTTGATCATAATCGCACGTGGCGTGTATTTGAGTAAAAAATGAGATAAAAAGGAACAACGGGATGACTTCATCCGTTACATCTAAATAAGTAGCGGGAATAGAAATGGCTCCTCTGAAATAAGTTGAAATGAGGTCGAGACAAAAGTCGCTTAGGTTTGAGAAATTGGAGAGAAAAGAGGTTGGGATAGAAGTGTTTAACTCCGAGAAATAAGAAGAAATTTACGGAAATTGCTTTTCAAATTTTTGTGAATTTCGGCTTATTTAAGAAGGAGTTGCTTCTGCTCCCACCGTTTATTCGTTTTTAAAGAATGAGATAAAAGTGTTTCTTACTTTTGTCCCATGTTTTTTTTATTTCCGAAAAACCTGACTTTTGGCTGCCGTTTATTCGAGAGTCTGTAGCAAAACTGATTTTTAGATTTGCCACACATTCGTTTTGTTTCGTGAGCCACTTCTTTCCCACCTTTTCATGTCTAATTTTAAAAGAAGAGGATTTTTTCTCCGCTATTTTTAAAAGGGTGATTTGTTCTTGCAATAGTTGTTATCACTATTTGACTCTACTCTTTTTAATAACGTGGACTATCAATAGGAAGAGTGAACTAATCAGCAAGAGGTAGATAGCCCATTCTGGTGAGAAAAGACTAGAAATAGCAACGACGACAAATGTTGCAAGTGGTGCAAGACCAATCAGCAATGTATTGACCATTCCGATTGTGGTAGCTAGTTTTTCTTTTTCTGCTACACTGACGATCCAACCAGTTAATTTGGGGATCATGGTGCCTACAAGAAAATAAATGGGCACGAGCAGTAACAAGATAGCAAAAATTTTGTGAGTCAAAATGACGGGCAAAAGCAGACAAATACTAACTAAACAAAAAACAATCAACTGTTCGAGTGAAACGTTTTTCAAATATTTGGTACCCAATAAGCCACCCAATGCTAACGATGCAGAAACAGTCACATTCAGCAAGACAAGCGTAAAACCATAGGAACCAACAATCAACTGCTTATCTGCTACGATCAGCATTTGTAGGATGGGTACAAGTGAAGAAAGCATCCCATTAAGAAAAACAACAGCAGAGATGACTCCCAGCAATGAAGTCTCGTCTTTCAAGGTGTGAATACTAGTGATGATGACTTTTCTAAAAGATCGTTGCGATTGCTCACTAGAGAAATGTTCATTGATAGACAATACTTTGTGTCGTTTGAAAAAAATGAACATGATCGTTCCAGACAGAAAGAAGGTCAATGCATTCACTACGGCAAGTTGCGCATAGGTAACAATAAACAATAAAGATGCACCAGCAAATTGTGCCATAATACTAAGAATTTGTGACATGCTTTGAGTGAAGCCAGATGCTTGGACGAATTCACTTTCTCCAGTTACTCGGACAATCAAGGGTTGTCGTAACCCGGAAGCATAAGTGCCATAAAAATCAGAAATCAAGTTTAGTAGAGCAATCGCACCGATGATGAACCACCCTGTACTATCAAGAACAAACAAGCTACCTACGAGTAGATAAATCCCTGAACGAAAAAGATCAGATAAAATCAGAAAGCGAGCTCTTTTTCTGGTACTATCAGCAAGGTAGCCCGTATAAGACGAGAACATTTGTGGAATCAACTCTGAAGCAGTGATCAAACCGATAGCCAACTGAGCATTTGGCAGTGTAGAAACGTACGTCATCATTGCTAAATAAAATAATTTATCACCAATCATTGAAAAGAAATTAGCAAGTGAGAGTTGGCGAAATGCACGATTGTGAATAAAAACATCCATAATAGGAACCTCCTTTTTTGTTACTGTATCAGGAAGGTAGAGAAGATGTGTGGAACTTTCGTATACGAAATAGACTTGTAAAAGGAAAAAACTATCAGTATCTTTATAGCAAAGGGGAGTGAAGGCATGGAGATTGGCGAAATCTTGAAATTGTATCGAAAACAAAAAAAGAAGACGCAGACAGAATTTATTCAAGGGATCATTTCTGAGTCATATTATTCAAAAGTGGAAAACGGGCAACATCGGATCAGTGCAGAAGACTTATTTGAATTATTACAAAGAAACCATATCGCCTTACAAGATTTTACTGAGTATTTAGCTCTAGATAAGAAGCGAAGCACCGTAAAAGTATTCGAAAATAAATTGTGTGTCTTGTTTTATGAAGATCAACTAGATGAGATAAAGGACATGGCTGCTTCGGTTAACTTTGTTTCTGAACTGAGTGATCATGAAAAAAAACTAGTAAATGTCTTAGCGGAAGTACTAACCAGCATAATAGAAAAAGGGACAGTTTCTGAAGAAAGCAAACGGTTTTTAAAGTCTAAGATAATCGAAGATGAGAATTGGACGATCCAATCGATGAAATTGTTTACGAATACATTGCATTTATATGAATTTGAAGAGACAGTTTTTTTATTTCAAACGTTGATTAGAAAACGTTTAAATTTTCAATTTGATACATTGAATGATGAAACGAAAACATTTACGACACTACTTTTGAATTTTATCGGTATATGCCTTAACAAGGGGGAATGGGCATTGTTGAGGAAGCCCTTGGAATTACTAGCACGAATGCCTAAAACACCAGATTTTGCATTTTATCAATTGATGCGTTTATTTTATATTGAATTGATCCACTTGCTCCATGAACCTGTCGCATCTAGGGAGAAGTTAAACCAAGTGATTGAAGCTGTTTCTTTAGTGAGCGGCGATCATTTTTCACAGGATCTACGAGCGATAGTGACCGATCAGCTCCAATAATCAGTAGAGATTGCTTAATCAATAAAATAAATCTACCCATTTTATTTGTTTTGGTTAAACTAAGAGAAACGGGCAACATCAAAACTAGCCTCAAAGGGAGAATAAGCTTTGGGGAGAAAAGACTTGTCCCGTTTTAACTATTATTGTTTGGAGAGGAGGAGCTGATGTTCTTTTTACATTTTGATTACTTTATACTTTTTCTGTATATGATTGGTTTAGGAATGGTGTTGGGAATCATTGCTTTTCGCAAGAATTTTACATATTTATCGCGGTTACAAAAGTTAAGTGTTGTTTTAATTGGTATTGGTGTAACAGGAATATTCTTATTTACGCTCATCGTACAAATTATGTGGACTCTTAATATGTAACCAGAAGAATGAGAGTTGGAAACAGAAGGGATTACTTCTACTTTCGACGTTTATCCATACCTAAATTGGGAGAGCATGGGACAAAAGTAAAAAACACTTTTGTCCCATGCTTTAAAAACGAATAAACGGTGGGAGCAGAAGCAACTCCTTCGGAAATAAGCCAAAATTCACAAAAATTTGAAAGGCAATTTTCGTGAATTTCTTCTTATTTCTCGGAGTTAAACACTTCTGTCCCAACCTCTCTTTTTTTGGTCTTTTCCACGGATGAAAAAGGAGATTTCATGGTACAATAGAGAATCAGTTGAACAAAGGAGATCATTAGAAAAATGACAAATGCTCTTGAAATAAATGGATTAAAAAAAATATATGCAACAGGGGTCGAAGCGTTACGTGGGATCGACTTGACTGTTGAGGCGGGAGATTTTTATGCGTTGTTAGGCCCAAATGGTGCAGGAAAATCAACGACGATCGGTATCATCACGTCTCTAGTCAATAAAACTTCGGGTAAGGTAAAAGTATTTGGGTACGACCTGGATACCGATTTGGTTCGAGCAAAACAACAGATTGGCTTAGTTCCACAAGAATTCAATTTCAATCCTTTTGAGACGGTACAACAAATCGTAGTGAACCAAGCAGGTTATTATGGGGTTTCACGCCAAGAAGCGCTAAAACGCAGTGAAAAGTACTTAAAACAATCAAATTTGTGGGAAAAGCGAAATGTGCGGGCACGGATGCTTTCTGGCGGGATGAAACGCCGGTTGATGATTGCTAGGGCACTGATGCACGAACCTAGATTGCTGATTTTAGATGAACCTACTGCGGGTGTAGATATAGAATTGAGACGGGAGATGTGGGAGTTTTTACGTGAATTGAATGAAAGTGGCACAACGATCATTTTGACGACCCATTATTTAGAAGAAGCAGAAATGCTGTGTCGAAACATTGGGATCATCCAATCAGGTGAGTTGATTGAAAATACAAGTATGAAATCATTACTCTCCAAGTTACAGTTTGAAACGTTTATCTTTGATTTGGCACCATATGAGCAAACACCTACGCTTACAGGCTATAATTACTCGTTTGAAGATGAACGGACAATTGCGGTGGAAGTCGAACGTGATCAAGGTGTCAATGGCATCTTCGATCAGTTTAGTCAACAAGGTGTCAAAGTTCTTTCGATGCGGAATAAGTCGAATCGTTTGGAAGAATTATTCTTGAAAATCACGGAAGAAAATGGTCATGTGGAGGAAAAAAATGTTTAGTCTTTATTTTACAGCTTTAAAAAGTTTAGCTATCAAAGAAACCAATCGCTATTTACGTATTTGGGTCCAAACTTTAGTCCCACCTGTTATTACTACGTCCCTTTATTTTGTTATTTTTGGTAAAATGATCGGCGGGCGTATCGGGGATATGGGCGGATTTTCTTATATGCAGTTTATCGTACCTGGACTGATCATGATGTCAGCGATCACTAGCTCTTATGCGAATGTTTCATCGTCCTTCTTCTCGCAGAAGTTCCAAAAAAATATTGAAGAGATCTTGGTTGCTCCAGTGCCTACACATGTGATTATCTGGGGCTTCGTCATTGGTGGATTAGGACGTAGTGTACTGGTAGGATCGTTGGTAACGGTAGTGTCGCTCTTTTTTGTTCCACTACATGTCCATTCGTGGGTGATCATCATCGTGACCTTGTTGATGACGGCGATTTTATTTTCTCTTGCTGGGTTGATCAATGGGATCTTTGCTCAATCCTATGATGATGTATCGATTGTACCGACATTTGTTTTACAACCTTTGACGTATCTAGGTGGAGTATTTTATTCGATTTCAATGTTACCGCCTGTTTGGCAAGCTATTTCAAAAGTCAATCCAATCGTGTACATGATATCTGGATTCCGTTATGGTTTTCTTGGGACAAAGGATGTACCGATTGGCGTTTCCCTTACGATTTTAGTCTTGTTTATCATCGTCCTATACTCAGCTTGCTGGTATTTGATCAATAAAGGCCGCGGGTTGAGAAGTTAAAACATTGCCAGAAAGAAGCTGAGAGGTTAACTCCGAGAGGCAAGAAGAAATTAATGGAAATTGCTTTTGTGAATTTCGGCTTTTTTTTCGAAGAAGCTGTTGCTACTTTCGCCATTTAAATGTATTTAGAGCGTGAGATAAAAGTAGTACTTACTTTTATCGCGCTCTTTTTTATCAAATTTTAAGATAGAGTTGCTCAAGGATCATTGTTTGTATTAAAATAGAAAATTAAAAAGGAGTGGATGGGAATGAGCCTTGTATTTCGGGAAACAACAGTAGAAGATTTGCCAGCTGTGATGAAAATCATCAATGATGCGAAGGCGTTGTTAGCGGCTGCCGGCAGTCCACAGTGGCAAAATGGCTACCCTAATGAAGAAACGATCAAAAATGATATTGAAGAGGGGATTTCTTATATTCTTCTAGTCGATGGAGTGGTGGCTGGAACACTGGCATTGCAACGGACACCAGACAAAAATTACCAAGAAATCTTTGAAGGAACGTGGGAAAATGAAGCAGATCCATATACAACGATCCACCGTATTGCCCTGTCGGAAGAATTTCGTGGGCAAAAATTGGCGTATCGCTTGATTGAATTTGCAGAAGCTGAAACGAAAAAACAAGGAATCCATCAAATTAGAGTGGATACACACAAAAAGAACAAAGGGATGCAGCGTATCATGGACCATAGTGGTTTTGAGTTGCGAGGCATCGTTTATGTGAGTGACTATACAGATAATGAACGATTGGCTTATCAAAAGCTTGTTCGTTAAAGAAGTGAAGCGCTGATTTTGCTTCTTTTACATATAACTAGTATAATGACCATGTTTTTTTAAAGATGAAGATCACTAAAGAGCCAGTAATGAAATGGAGTGTATGATGTGAAAGAAAATTTTTGGGCAGCGTTACCTAAGCCCTTTTTTATATTAGCCCCGATGGAAGATGTCACAGATGTGGTTTTTAGGCATGTCGTGAAAGAAGCAGGCGCACCTGATGTATTTTTTACTGAGTTTACAAATTCAGATAGTTTTTGTCACCCTGATGGTAAAGAAAGTGTTCGAGGTCGATTGACTTTTACAGAGGATGAACAGCCTATGGTAGCACATATCTGGGGGGATAAGCCAGAATTCTTCAAAGAAATGAGTATCCAACTGGCTGAAATGGGATTTAAAGGGATCGACTTGAATATGGGGTGTCCTGTACCAAATGTCGCTGAACGAGGCAAAGGCAGTGGGTTGATCCTTCGTCCAGAAGTAGCGGCGGAATTGATCCAAGCTGCAAAGGCAGGGGGACTACCGGTTAGTGTGAAAACACGGATTGGGTTCACGCAACAATCGGAATTAGATGATTGGATCAGCCATCTCTTGAAACAAGATATCGCGAATCTTTCTATCCACTTACGAACAAGAAAAGAAATGAGTAAAGTAGCTGCCCATTGGGAGTTGATTCCAAGGGTTGTAGAGCTGAGGGATGCACTTGCACCGCAAACATTGATCACTATCAATGGGGATATTCAAGACCGACAAATGGGCTTGGAATTGGCAGAAAAATATGGAGTAGACGGCATTATGATCGGCCGAGGGATTTTCAAAAACCCATTTGCTTTTGAAAAAGAAGCGAGAGAACATTCGTCAGAAGAACTGATTGCATTACTCCGCCTACAATTAGATCTGCAAGATCAATATGCGCAGATCATTCCACGTTCGATCACAGGATTACACCGTTTCTTCAAAATCTATGTCAAAGGTTTTCCTGGTGCAAACGATCTGCGTGTTCAACTAATGAATACCAAAACAACAGATGAAGTGAGAGCAATACTGGACACATTTCAAGCGAACAAAAACAGATAAGGCTGAGATGAAATAATCAAGGCCAAAAATATAAGCCGAAATTCACGGAAATTGCTTTTTTGATTTTTGAGAATTTCGGCTTTTTTAAGCACTACTTCTAGTTGCATCATTTAATCAGTTTGGTAGTGAGAGACAAAGTGAGCTAGTTTTTATCGCTCATTCATTTTCATAAAAACAGATTTTTGAGCGTATTAGTTTATCGCTTGATAAATTTAATGATATCCTAAAATTGATCGAGTGATAAAGAAAGAGATGTAGGTGATCCCATGAAAAAGATTCTCGTAATAGGCGCAGGAGTCGCCGGTCTAAGTGCCGCAGTTCGGTTACAAAAATTAGGTTATGCAGTAACACTGTACGAAAAAGAAAGTCAGCCTGGTGGGAAAATGAACCAAATCAAAAAAGATGGCTTTACTTTTGATTTAGGGCCAACTATCGTGATGATGTCCGAAATCTATCGTGAAGTTTTTGAATTTTGTGGAAAAGACCCTGATGACTATATCCCAATGAAAAAAGTTGATCCGATGCTCAAATTATATTTCAACAAGGAGCGTCCTCTTGAATTTTCCAATGATTTAACTGAGTTAATGCGAACGTTAGAAGACATATCATCAGAAGATGCTCAAGGATATATGGCTTTTTTAGCCGATATCTACAAACGTTATACGATTGCCAAAGAAGCTTTTATAACCAAGTCTTTTCGCGGATTCTGGGATTTTTATAATCCTAAATCATTGTGGGCAGGGATTCGCTTGCGCACATTCAGTGACGCATATTCGTCTATTTCAAAATTCGTGAAAGATGAACGCTTAAGAAAATCACTGGCATTTCAAACATTATATATTGGTGTTTCTCCTTACCAAGGGCCATCATTATATACGATCATTCCGATGATCGAGTTATTTTATGGTGTGTATTTTATTGAAGGTGGCATGTACACGTTAGCGACTTCTTTGGCTAAGTTATTTGTAGAATTAGGCGGAAAAATAGAATATGGAACGCCTGTCGATGAACTGATCATCGAAAACAAAGTAGCTAAAGGAGTTCGTATTGGAAAAAAACAAGTTACAGCTGATGCGATTGTTTGCGGTGCTGATTTCCCTTATGCGATGCAAGAACTGATTCCAGATGAACGTAAAAGAGGAAAATATACGAATAAAAAAATCGAGAACATGGAGTATTCTTGTTCCTGCTTTTTGATGTACTTAGGGTTAGATAAACGCTATCCGGAAGAGCAATTGCATAGTATTTATTTTGCCGATGATTTTAAGCAAAATGTGGATGATCTATTTGAGATCGGTAAGTTGCCGGAGGACCCATCCTTTTATTTGTATCGTCCATCATTGATGGATCAAACACTTGCCCCTGAAGGACAGGAAGGGCTGTATGTATTGGTCCCTGTTCCGGAGTTATCGATGTACGAGGATTGGTCAGATGCGGTCGTTCAAGAGTATCGGCAAAAGGTCTTGACGTTAATCAAAGAGAAGACACTCTTCAAAGATATCGAAGCACACATTGTCTCGGAAACATATATGACACCAAAGGATTTTGAAAAACAGTTCAATGCATACAATGGTGCAACCTTTGGATTGAAGCCGACATTGAAACAAAGTAACTACTACCGTCCGCATAACAAGTTTTCTGCGGCAAAAAATTTATATTTCTGTGGAAGCAGTACCCATCCAGGCGCAGGTGTACCGATCGTGATGCAAAGTGCGAAGCTAGCGGTAGAGGAGGTGTTGAAAGATGACAGGCGACAATGAACGATTGTTTGAGATTTATCAAGCGGATTTTACTTACTGTGAAGCAGTCATCAAACAACACTCCAAATCATTCTATACCGCTTTTTCTCAACTGCCAAAAAGAAAGGCACAAAGTGTTTATGCTATCTATGCTTTTTGCCGCCAAGCAGATGATCTCATTGACTTGGAAGGAAATATTGAAGGGTTGGATCAGTTAGAACAACAATTGACCGACTTTGAAGCAGGAAAAGTCCCCAATACTCCTATCTGGCGTGCGTTAGCTGTGGTGTTTGCAACTTTTCCGATGGATTTAGCACCCTTTTACGACATGCTCAATGGTCAACGAAAAGATATATCATTTACGCAACCAAAGGATATGAAGGCACTTGAGGACTATTGTTACTATGTAGCTGGAAGCGTCGGACTAATGTTGCTGCCATTGTTGACGGACCAAGCAACTAAAATAGCTGAACCAGCAAAAAAATTAGGTGAGGCGATGCAGCTGACCAATATTTTGCGTGATATAGGGGAAGATTACCAAATGGGCAGAGTATATTTACCAAAAGAAGAGATGGAAAAATTTCAAGTAACAGAAGAAACGTTGGAAAATAAAGCAACTACACCAGCTTTTATTGCTTTATGGGAATCTCTGGCTGTGCAAGCAGAAGAACGGTATAAGCAATCTTTTGAAATGCTACCATTGATCCACAAAGATTGTCAGCTAGCACTAACAGCTGCAGCGTTTATTTATCGGGAGCAACTAGAGGCTATTAGAAAAAATCACTATCAAGTGTTTACTAGAAAAAATAAAATCAGTCATTTCCGTAAACTTCAATTGCTACGTGAAGTGACAAGTTATTTGGAAAAAATCAATCGGACTTCTTCTTTTATCTGAAAAAACGATAAAGGATCCACTCAGAACAATCTGTGGAAAAGGAAGAACAAAAAAGTTGTTTGTTTGGATCTAGACTTATTTTAAAAGGAATTGTCTTTACGCTGTATATTCGAAAAAAGAGGTCGAGATAAAAGTCGTTTAGGTCTGAGAAATTGAAAAAAAACGAACAATACGCTTTTTGTATTGCTCGTTTTTTTTCAATTTCCGGAAAACCTGACTTTTGGACGCCGTTTATTTGAGAGAGGCTGAGATAGAAGTGTTTAACTCCGAGAAATAAGAATAAATTAGCGAAAATTGCTTTTCAAATTTTTTTGAATTTCGGCTTATTTCCGAAGGAGTTGCTTCTGCTCCCGCTGTTTATTCGAGAGTCTGTAGCAAAACTGATTTTTAGATTTGTCCCACATTCTTTAAATTTTAATTTGCGGATGTTCAAGAAGTGTTGAGCAATGACAGCTACGCCGCCGAAGAGAATTGCTTTTTCCCCGAGAAGTGTATTTCGAACAATGATTTCTTTTGTAAAGCGACTGCTTAGGGCGTTATTGATATAGTCGATCATTATCGGCAATTTACGGTAGAGGGGACTGTTGACCACGATGATATCAGGATCATAGATCATACTGATATTATTGATACCAATACTTAACAATTCCGCATTTTTTTTTATTAAATGAAGTGCATCAGGATCTGCTTGATTTGCATAAGTCGCAATGATGTCTGAATTCGCATATTCAAGGTTTTTTTTGTGCGCAAATTCTTCATAGATGGCTTTGTTTGAAGCATATTGTTCTAAACAACCATGATTGCCACAGGGACAAGGGATGCCGTTGGGATACAAAATCGTGTGGCCGATCTCTCCAGACTTGCCATGTTTACCGATTTTTAAAATCCCGTCTTCCACAATGCCGCAACCAATGCCACTATGGCTACTGATACTGATCAAATTTTGTAAGGGAGAAGAAAAAGTATATTCACCTAAAGCAGCTAGATTCGCTTCGTTATGGATAAAAACCGGGAATGAGTAGTGATCCATCAATTGCTGTTTCAAATCAATCGTGTCTAAATCATAATAAGGGGTAAAAATTGCTTGTTCATCCAAGATGACCCCGTGGATGCCGATCGTCACACCTACGATATCATACGGCGTGGATGGGTTATGTGTCATCAAGTCAGCAATCGCTGTTTGCAAAAGTGCAACTACGTTTGTCGAATCAACAGAGATTCTCTCTTTTTCGATCGTAGCAATCGGCGTGCCATCAATATAAGACAACATCCCCTCTAGATAGTCATAGCCGACATCAAAAGAAAGAGCAGTGGCAACTTTTCGATTGAATGTCAACATGATCGGCTTTCTGCCACCAGAGATTGAGGCATTCCCAATACGAGTTTGAATGATTAGTTGATCAGCCAACAATTTTTTGGTGATGTCTGAAACAGAAGCTTTGTTCAAACCAGTGGTAGCAGCTAACTCAGCTCTAAAGACTTCTTGTTTGTCGATGATGGCTTTAAGAATGTTTGCTTGGTTACTTTCGCGAATGGTATATTTGCTTGAAATCATAAAAATTCCTTTCCTTATCCAGGAGATATAGGTAATATAACAGGATTATCTATAAGTATATAGTGAAATAAAAAGTTTAACAAATGAATTTTTTTAAATGGTATCCCTATAAAAACGGTCGTTATAAAAAAGATACCGAAGATGACCTGTCACCTTAAAAGTAAGTGGTACTAAAAAGGGGACAAGCCACCGCCAGATGATATGAGCAGGTAGTCATTCCTCGTTATAGTTTCTTTTCAACTAATTTTAATTCTTCAAGTAGGGCTTTTCGTCGAGGATACTTTTCCTTTAATTCTTTGATCAAGAGTTGAGCGGAAACGATACTATTTGGTAAGCTAGCCATTTCTGTGATTAATCGAGCAATTTTGTGATAATGCGTTCGAGTACCGGTTGGCTGGGCCATCTTTCGTAGTTCATATTCATATTTCTGTAAAAGGGCATCTGGTGCATGCTTTTTCAAATAAATGAAATAATGGCTCGCATCTTCTAGTCCAGGTGCTTTAAGTACATAATCCAGCAGTAAATCATAGCGCTTTTCTTGTGAATAGAATAAGCCCACACCGACATGGTTTCGTAATTTTTCGAATAAGTCGGCACTACGTTTTTCCCATTCTTCGGGTGTACAAACTTTTTTCAATTGATGGATCAAATTCATATCTACTACACTATTTTCAATCAATAAGTGATAGATTTGATTTGCGTATTCCTGTATGTTGCCTAATTTTTGGTAAAGTCGTTTTAGGGAATAACGATGTAGTAAAACCAAATCTGGAGAATGATTATCCATTTCGATGCTTGCTTTCAATACAGTGACAGCTTCAGCATACGCCTTCTTTTTTTTGAGATAGTCCACATATTGCGAACGTGCAGTAGGAGAAGACCAGTTTTCTTTGACCGCATAGTGGATCTGATTGGCCGAATAATTCAGCATTTCCATCTGTTTCACTGAAAGAAACCGTTTTGGGGTTGCTGGATTCTTTTTTTTCTGGGTATTACTAGCGTAACCCGTATCTTCTGAATGACTGCCTATTTTCTCATTCAAGAGTTTATGTATGTATAAATTAGAATAGATTCGTTGTGGATCGCCTGCTTGAGCGGTAAGTCTTTGGATCAACTCTTCTTCTTCTCTTGCTGTAGCATAACGGAACAGTATTTTTAAAGAGGTATAACAATGGGTCAGCAAGCGATCAATTGCTTGAGCAGAATAACAAATTTCTGAAAAGTCGATTATTTTAATGACTGCATTGACTATTTCAAAACCATGTAAAATCTTCCTCTGTTTAATTGAACGTTTCACTTGTAACTCTGTAAAGAGGATCATCTCTGTTATGAATACGTCAATTCTTTCAGAAAGGGTATCGCCATCAATGTTATTTTTATGAGTTGTGACAATTGTGTCGGAATGAGCAGGCGCTGCTGATCCATCTAGTGAAATATGCCGGTAAAAGCGTTGCGCCAACCGCGGATTCTCTTGTAAAACAATAGTCAAAAAACTTTGGATCTGCGTGTCATCTGCATGAGTGATCGATTGTGCTATCTCTCGCTCGCATTCTTTGGGAAAATGCGTTTCATATTCGAATAAGAGCGCAACTAAGTGGGGACATTGTTTTACAGATGGGCACAGGCAATCACAGGTTGTGTGTAAGATCTGATGTGTATCATCTAAAAGAATCATGGCATTTTTCTCTGTATCATCCGTGATTTTAGCGGTCATTTGTTGTTTTTCAATCGTAAACTCAAGGACACGCTTTTCTAAAAAATAAGAGTAACCTAGGTCTAACGTCTTTTCTAAAAAATAACTTTGCCAATCTTTCAAAGTAAATTCCTCCTTAAAACTTTTTTACTTAATAAGTTTAACGGATAATAGAAAGTAAAACAGTATTTTTTCATAATACTATTGTTATTTAATAGAAAATGAATAAGAACTTTGTCGAGAATTTAACCTACAAAAATTTTTCAATGATTTCTTGATTTTCTGGGCGATGCTCATTTTCTAGTACAGCAATTTTATGGATCAACTCTGCTAAAGTCATTTGTTCCATTTCTCGTTCCACTTTTTCTTGTAATCGAGAATAGCTTTCTGTCAAAGCTTCTTGGATATTGGCGCCCACCACACAATTTGGGTTGGTTTTTGGGTCGACTTGGATCAAGTTTGTGTTGCCTTCAATGCTTTGATACACATCAAGTAGCGTGATTTTTTCTGGTTTTCTTGCTAAAGAAGGAGCTGCTTTGCCATTTTGAGTAATAATCAGTCCAGATTTTTTTAGTTTGCTCATGATTTTTCGGACATTTGCTGCGCTAGTTTCGATACTTTTGGCAATCATTTCACTTGATAATAGATTGCTGTCTTGGAAGATTTCAATGTAGGCTAAAATATGGATTGCATCACTGAATTGTAAAGAATATTTCATAGGAATACCTCCTGGTAGTTTTTCTCTTGACTTATCTTAGCATACTCTTTAAGATAATGGTGTAACTTATAAATGTACAGGTTAGAAATTTAAGAAATAGTTAGACAATCAAAGGAGTGGTCAATATGACTTATTTAGTAACAGGAGCAACTGGTGGTTTTGGGAAATACGCTGTAAATTATTTGAAAGAGCTTGTTCCAAATGAAGAAATCTATGTGCTTGCTCGGAGTGAAGAAAAAGGAGCAGGGTTAAAAAATGAAGGGTTGAATGTTCGAATTGGTGATTATTCTGATCTTTCGTCGATGAAGAAGGCATTGACAGGAATCGATCGTTTGCTTTTTGTTTCTGGTGCACCGGGGAATCGTCAAGAGGAACATGAGAATGTAGTGAAGGCTGCGAAAGAAAGTGGTGTCTCTTATATTGCGTATACTAGCTTTGCAGATGCAGATCATTCAACTAGTATCTTAGCTCCCGATCATCAATTTACAGAGAAAGTAATCAAAGATTCTGGTATTCCCCATACTTTTTTGCGGAATAACTGGTATTTAGAAAATGAATGGCCAATTATCGAACTTGCTTTAAAGACAGGTCGTTTTGTTTATGCTGCAGGTGACGGAAAAACAGGATGGGCGCTAAAACGCGAATACGCAGAAGTGGCAGCTAAAGCAGTAGCAGGTTCTGCATTTCCAGAAGTACTAGAATTATCAGGAAAACCAGTCACTTATGAAGAACTAGGTCAAACGTTGAAACAAGTGGTAGATCAACCGATTGAAATCATTCAAACTGACAATCAGGGATTTATGAAACACTTGGAAGAAGCAGGCTATCCTGAAACAGCGGCACAAATGTTTGCAGCTATCCAAGAGGATATCAAAAATGGCCAACTAAATGTTGTGTCTGATGATTTTGAAAAAGCATTAGAAAAACCGTTGATTTCTTTAGAAGAAGGCTTAAGAGAGTTAATGAAGTAACCCAATAAGAAAAGTGTTCCAGATGGCGTAGGATGTCGAGACAAAAGTGTTTCTTACTTTTGTCTCGACATCTTTTTTTTTGAAATTCCCGAAAAAAACTGGCTTTTGGACACCGTTTATTTCCGAAGGAGTTGCTTCTGCTCCCACCGTTTATTCGAGAGTCTGTCAAAAAACTGATTTAGAGAGCGTCGATTGGGATGCTTTTTTTAGATGTTTTTTAGATGTTCGAAAAATTTTTCTGCTACTAGTGATACGGTTGATGTTTGTTCACAGATCAAAGAAGAAATTGAGGCTTTTCCTCTTTCTTCTTTTTTTTGAAGTAAACGTAACCATTTTTTCTTTATTTCATGTATACTGATTAATGTGTAGGATTTATGAGAATTTTTTTAGAATAGTTACTATTTTAACCATAAAATTCAACATTTAGACTATACAACATTCAGATAATAAAAAGAATCAATAAGGAGAGTGTCATGAAATTTAGAAGTTTTCTACTAAGTACGATTATTTTAGGGAGCCTAGTTGTCACCAATGCAACCGTTCTAGCAGAAGAAATCGGATCATCAACCTCTGAGACTACTGAAGTCAATCAAATGAATGAAGTACAAACAACCGAAACAAGTGCTAGTGTTCTAACACAAACAACGGAGGCTGTAAGTACAACAGATACAGTAACGGATACTTCCGCTACAAATGAAATGGCAACAAATGAAACAGCAACAAGTGAAACACCAACAAACGAAAATCCAGAAACAGCAGAAGAAATCACAAATCAATTGACGGATGGACAAACGATCACACATACGCACCAAGCAGATTTATCTGAATTTACAAATGGTGTGATGGCGCGGTCAGCTCGAGTTGCCAACACTTCGCAGCAAGCATTTATCGATAGCATTGCTTCTTCCGCTCAAAGTCTAGCGAATGAAAATGATTTATATGCATCAGTTATGATCGCCCAAGCGATTGTAGAAAGTGGTTGGGGGAAAAGCACACTGTCCGCAGCTCCAAACTATAACTTATTTGGGATCAAAGGGAATTACCAAGGGCAATCTGTCACGATGCCAACTTCTGAATATGTAAATGGGCAGTGGATCACTGTCAATGCAGCATTTAGAAAATATCCTTCCTATAAGGAGTCATTGCAAGACAATGCCAAAGTATTAAAAACGACTTCTTTCCAATCTGGTGTATATTACTACTCTGGTGCTTGGAAAAGTAATACCAAATCATACAAAGATGCAACAGCTTGGTTGACTGGTCGTTATGCGACCGCACCAAATTATGGGTCCACATTGAATAGTGTCATCGAAACCTATAATTTGACCCAATATGATACAGCGAAGGTGTCAACTTCCCCAATGTATCGCCTCTACAATAGACATACAGGTGAACATTTGTATACATTGAATGCTGGAGAAAAAGATTATTTGCCAAAAGTGGGCTGGAAATATGAAGGGATTGCTTGGCAAGCACCGAATAGTGGCCAACCGGTTTATCGGATGTATAACCCTTATAGCGGAGACCATCACTATACAATGGCACAATCAGAAATCAACTTTCTAAAACCATTGGGCTGGCGTTATGAAGGATTGAGCTTCTATTCTGGGGGTTCCAAACCGATTTATCGCCTGTTTAATCCAAATGAAAAAACTGGAACACATCACTATACTCTAAGCGCTTCTGAAAGAGATTTCCTTACGCCATTAGGTTGGAAATATGAAGGAATAGGTTTTTACGGATATTAGTCCGCTTGTTTCACTAACTAAATAAAAAGAAGACCCTTTTCGATTGATTTCTTTATTATCAGGTCAGTAGACTGACAGGTAGATGAAGCATAAGTCGTAAAAGGGCTTTCTTTTTTTATTTGAAAAAAAATACTTACACAAAAGTTTTAAATGTGCTACGATGGCCTTCGTGACAAAAATAAAGGAGTGGTATATTTGCCTACAAACAAAAAAGAAGGAATAATTTTTACAACAATGATGTGTTTCTTGATGGTATTAGGAATGAGTGTGTACAATCTATGGCTTCATGGAGACTTGCAATTTTCTAGTCTTTTAATCGGTCTAGTACCTGGATTCGTTGTTGCCTTCATTTTAGATGTGTTTATCATTGGAGTTATTGCAAAAAAAATAGCTTTCAAGCTACCTGTTAATCCAGAAAGCAAGTTTCAGATGATCGTGACGATTTCTTGTCTAATGGTCTTAGGAATGGTTACTTGCATGTCTTTATTTGGTATCATCCTTGAACAAGGTATTCCAGATCAATTACTTTCTTCATATTTAAATGCTTGGAAAATGAATGTGATTGCTGCATTGCCTTTGCAATTACTGATCGTTGGTCCAATTTCTAGAAGTGTATTAAGTAAAATCCAAAATTAACAAAAGGTATGTAATGATTCAATAGATGTAAAAAAAAGCCGACTCTTCATTGGAGCGGCTCTCTAAGTTGGACTTCTAACTTACGGGGGCGTTTCAATAGTGAGGGGCTTTTTTTATTTAATCGAAAAAGGTTTGCATCATTTCTCGTACTTGTTGGCACCAATCAAGTTCTTGTTGGCAAAGTAAGATTCGACGCTGGATTACGACATAACGACCAAATTCTTCTCGTTTATCAATCGAAAGATCGACCAATTTTGCTTGGTTTTTTTGCATGATTTTGTTCAATTGCTGTTCACGTGTAAAAAGCAATCCAGTTGCTGTTGTTTTATCTAAGGTTGAGAAGGCGTAGATTTTGGCTAGAAATTCGTCTTTTTGCGTAGGAGCAGGAGTTTCTTCTTTGATCCATTCTTCTACTAAAGAACGTCCTTCATCGGTTAACGTATAAATCTTTTTTTGGGAATGTTCTTCAATTTCTAGAACAGTGATATACCCTTTCTGGTCTAATTTTGCCAAGGTAGTATAGATCTGGCTGTGGTGAGCTTCCCAAAAAATCGTAATAAGTTGTTTCAATTCATAACCTGATCGAGGTTTAGACAAAAGAACGCACAATAAGATATAGGCTAAAGTATTCATACGATACCTCCTGACTGATTTCTTTTTATTATAGCACATTCTTTCTTCCTAAGTTTACATGTGCATATTGACATGTAAAATAAATCATGTATGATGCTATATAGAAAGAAAGGAATGGGAAACTTGGAGAATCAATTAGAAATAAGTGAACAAACAAAAGGAAAAAATTCGGCACTTGTCGTAGCTGCTACATGCATGATTTCATTTATGGGGGTCGGTCTGGTCGATCCGATCTTGAAGACAATAGCTGCACAATTAGATGCCACACCTGCTCAAACGACGTTATTATTTACTAGTTATATGCTTGTTACTGGAGTAGTTATGCTATTTACGGGCTTTTTATCAAGTCGTATTGGTTTGAAAAAAACGTTGATGGCGGGATTAATTATCATTGTTATATTTGCTGGACTTGGTGGATTATCTAATAATATCAATACGTTGATTGGTTTGCGTGCCGGTTGGGGTGTCGGAAATGCATTATTTGTTTCAACCGCACTAGCAACGATTGTTAGTATCTTGGTGGGGAATACAGAAAAAGCGATCATGATGTATGAAGCTGCTTTGGGTTGCGGAATGGCAGTCGGTCCCTTAGTTGGTGGTATTTTAGGAAGTGGTTCATGGCGTTATCCATTTTATGGAGTAGCAACTTTGATGTTTTTAGGATTTATTGCACTAGCATTTCTTTTACCAGAAGCTGAAAAGCCAAAAACAAAAGTTGGCTTTTGGGAAGGCGTGAAAGCATTAAGCAACCATAAGTTACGCTCCGTTGGTTTGATTGCTTTATTATACAATTTTGGATTTTTTACGTTATTGGCTTATGCACCTTTCTTATTGGTAGGCTATAGCGAATTAGAAGTCGGTTTTGTTTTCTTTGGCTGGGGTGTGTTATTAGCGATTGCTTCTATTTTCGTTGCACCAGCACTAGAAAAGAAATTCACGACTTACCGCACGATTTTAGTTGCTTTTATTTTCTTCATCATTTGTTTGGCATTATTGGGAGCAGGTGCGTCGTTCCAAGTACTTGTACCAATCAGTATTGTTCTTTCTGGTTTTTTCCAAGGGATCATCAATACGTTGCTAACAACGATTGCAATGGAAATACCTGGGTTGCAACGAAACGTTGCTTCTTCAAGTTATAGCTTTGTTCGTTTCTTTGGTGGGGCACTGGCTCCGTTTATTGCCGGTGAGATTGGTGAAAAAATGGGAGAAAGCTATGCGTTTTATTTTGCGGCAATCATTGTGGTGATCAGCGTAGTGTGTATCATTTATCATCGCAACTATTTTGTCACAAGTGAAGGGGAAGAATAAGTTTGATAGGATCTTGCTTTTTGCGTAAATACGCAAAAAAGGCAAGGTCTTTTTTTACTTTACTGGAAAGTCGAGCAGTTATGAGATACAATCCAGGGGAGAAAGGGAGGGGAAAACATGTTAGAAGAGTATTTTAAAGAAGTTGGCCTAACGTATATTGAGCTTCCTATTGAATTGGTAGATGGCCGTCCTGTGTATCAAGGCTATCTAAAAGAACTACCGACACTTAACGCAACTGGCGAGTCGAGAAAAGTGATGCAGCAGAAATTGGCGAAATTATACCAAGCCTATCGTGAACAATTGCTTGCTGAAGTGGAAGAAGAAAAAGAAAAAACGATGAATTTGTCGATGGATGAACTTTTGCGCTATTACGATGGGGAAACATTTGATGGTTTTGCTATTTTGGACCATGAAGGTGAAAGTTATTAATAATAGATTGTAAAAATATGCTAAGAATATTGGGTAAAGAATATTTTTGAGAAGACTGTAAGAGAAGCTACAACTAGAACAGAAGTGTTTTGTTTCAAGGGGGAATCTTCGGAAATTGCTTTTCAAATTTGTTCGGATGTAGGTATATTTCGAAAGTGCTACTTCTGCCTCGCCGTTTGTTCATGAAAGAATGTGGGACAAATCTAAAAATCAATTTTTCTACAGACTCTCGAATAAACAGCGTCCAAAAGTCAGGTTTTTCGGAAATCTCAAAAAAAAAACGAGTGTGGGACAAAAGTAAGAAACACTTTTGTCTCATTCTTTAAAAACGAATAAACGGTGGGAGCAGAAGCAACTCCTTCGGAAATAAGCCGAAATTCACAAAAATTTGAAAAGCAATTTTCGTG
>SKEH01000521.1_pt1 | contig 22427 bp, 18 predicted proteins | sample 4826571 | NCBI WGS metagenome assembly SKEH01 (sample SAMN11008814, study PRJNA524170) | human gut metagenome | biome: Human fecal sample; material: Feces; isolation source: fecal sample from pouch patient p29 | host: Homo sapiens | place: Israel: Tel-Aviv | collected 2016-09-14 | reverse complement strand
ATATTATGTCGTTATATACTTCTCTCTTCATAAATAAAAAAATGGGATAAAAGTAATCACTCACTTTTACCTCATTTTTTATTTTGAATACTCAAGAAGAACAGCAGTCACCAAAAAGTAAAATTGGACAAAAATCAATGAGCCAATTTCTAGACTTCCTCTTAGTTCTTAAAGTTCTTCACTCGTTGCTCTACGGATAGTACCACTAATACTATTTAGAAAGTACTTTTTGTGTATCTTCAACGATTTGTGCAGGCGTTAAATGATAACGTTCGTAGAGTTCTTGCGTTGGAATGCTATCAGTAAATTCTTTTTTAGAACCAAAATTCAAGACATTGACAGAAGAATCACCATAATAACGGCTGATTTTTTCGCCAAAACCACCTGCCAGGCTACCATCTTCTAAAGTCACAACAACTTGATGGTTTTCTTTTAACTGATCCAATGTTTCACGATCAAATTCTGTGATTGTTCCAGGATTGATCAATGTTGCATCGATCCCTGCTTTTTTGAATTCTTCCACTGCTGCTTTTCCAAGTTCAAGGAACCCACCTAAAGCCAAAACAGCTACAGTTTCACCTTCATTCAACACTTGGTACGCTGGTGTCGAGTAATCTTTGGCAATTGCTTCACCATGTTGTACGCCATGTGTTGGAATTCTGATTGCTACTGGTTGTTTTGTTTGCGTCAATGCCCAGTCAAGCATTGAAAGTAGATCTTCTTTAGTTGCAGGTGCAAGATATTTGATATTAGGGATACTTGAAAGATACGCAATGTCAAATGTTCCTTGGTGTGTACGATCGCTTGCAGAGATCGTTCCACCCCCAACCAAAATCACGGCTGGATTTTCATTGATTGCTAAATCATGTGATAATTGGTCATACGCACGTTGTAAGAATGTGCTTGATTGGAACACTACTGGACGAACCCCTTGTGAAGCTAAAGCTGATGCAAAAGTAATCGAATGTTGTTCCGCGATACCTACGTCAAAATAATGATCTGGATGTTTTTTCTGATACTCTTTCAAACCAAACATACCTGGAATTGCCGCATTGACAGCAACGATTGGTGTCTCACTATTCGTTGTTTTTTCATCCAAGTAGGCAATGATTGCTTGATTCAACGTTTCGCCAGTTGCTGGATGTTTTGCTTCACCAGTTGCTAGATCAAAAGGAACATGCCAATGGTATTTCATCTTGTTTTCAATTGCAGGTTCATATCCGTGACCTTTTTCAGTATGCACATGAAGAACGATTGGATGATCGATATCCTTGATTTCTTTAAATACTTGGATAACTGTTTCAAGATCATTTCCATTTGCTACATAACGGTAGTCAAATCCCATCGCTTTGAACAAGTTATTGTCACTTTGACCATTGCTTTCACGCAATTCTGCCAAATTTTGATACAAGCTACCGTGATTTTCATCAATCGACATTTCATTGTCGTTGACCAATACGATCAGATTTGAGTCCAATGCTCCGCCGTTATTCAATCCTTCGTATGCCAAACCACCACTCATTGAACCATCACCGATAAATGCCATCACATTTCCTGTTTCATGTTTCAAATCACGGGCTTTTGCTAAGCCTACAGCCAAACTGATAGAAGTTGATGTATGCCCTACCGTAAAGTAGTCATGTTCACTTTCATGTTGATTAGAATAGCCTGTTACTTCATGATAATGTCCTTCTTCAAAACCGTTCTTACGGCCTGTCAATAATTTATGCCCGTAAGATTGATGGGACACATCCCAAACGATTTTATCCTTTGGTGAATCAAATACATAATGAAAGGCAATCGTTAATTCAGTTACTCCTAGGTTAGGACCCACATGTCCACCGACTGCGCTATCTTTCTGTAAAATCATTTGACGCATTTCATCAGCTAATAACGTCATTTCTTCAATTGTTAATTGTTTAACGTCTGCAGGACCATTTACTTTGTCCAATATACGTTCAGTTGTAGTCATGAATTGTTCTCTCCCTTATCAGCTACTTATCCGCGCTGCTTTTTGCAAGAAAATAGAGTTTCTAGCACAGGAATCATTGTACTACTTGGAGTCAACTCTAAGTCAAGGGGATTTTCAAAAAAAATAAAAAAAAGAGGAGCGATTTTTCTAGCAAGTAAACATCTATATGTAACTTTCTAAAATTTTTCATCAAACAGCTCTTTCTCTTTTCATTGTGAACACTTGCGGATATTATGAAAAGAAGGAGCCTGTCTCTTCATTTCGGTTCTGAGCTTCTTCTGTATAAAAGTATTTCATTCTCCATCTTTGCTTCTATAAATATTTCCTGAAAACTTAAAGGTCCTTGGATCTTCTATTGATATAGCTGCATCAATAGAAAAAAAATATTCCCAATGTTATGACCAAACTCATCACTAAATAGAAAAGTTTTGTCTTTCGCGACATTTGCGATTCCACGTCATTCCCAACTTTCTATAGTTTATTTATGTACAATTCGATTTTAGCATGTTGATTTTCTGTTGTTGTGAAGGTCTCCGAACATACTGAAAAAGCATCATGAACGACAAAAATCTTCGGCAATCGATAAGTATCAGATGCGTATATACTATTATTAGAAGTAAAAATATTGTTTGCAATGAAGACAAAAAAGTCCAAACGACGTCTGAACTCTTTCTATCCATAGAGAAAGGGACAGATGTGTTGTACTCCGAGAGATAAAGTCGAATCCCTGAAATTCATCAACGATGATTTTTAGGAAAGTCTTTTTATCCTCTTCACACATCTGTCCCTACTACATATTCTTACTTAATGGATCGACTTAAAAGTCCTCTTATAATTTACGAGCAAAGAAAGAGACGATCAATACAAGTATGATTGCTCCAATCAATGAAGGAACGATTGCCATTCCACCGATTACTGGACCCCATGAACCTAGTAAAGCTTGTCCGATTGCAGACCCAACTAAACCAGCGATCACGTTTGCAATGATGCCCATTGAAGACCCTTTATTTGTAATTGCTCCTGCAATTGCTCCGATAATACCACCAACGATTAATGACCAAATAAATCCCATTTTAATTTCCTCCTATATGCTACTTTTTCCAGTTTTTTTCTTTTTATTATTGTACACGAGGTTCCGCGTTATCTTTTACTTTTTGTGTTCCTTTGCTTACAGCAGATTTTGCTTTATCTGTTTGTTTTGAAGCAAATTGTCCTGTTGTTTTTGCTGCATCTGTCACTTTATCTTGGACAGTTTCTTGATCTTTTTCATATTCTTCTTGTGTTTTGATGTCTACGACGTTCACATTCACTTCGATCACATCTAAGTGAGTCATGTCGTTTACTTCGCGACTGATCAAGTCTTTGATTTGTTCGTAGATGTCTTCAATGTCTTTGCCATATTCAACAACAACGTCTAAATCAACAGCTACTTGTTTTTTGCCGACTTCTGCATTGATACCAGCAGTAACGTTATCTGTATTGACTAATTTTTCAGCAATGTTTGAGAAGAAGCCGCCGTCAAGTGTCAATAATCCGTCAACATCTTTCAATGCGTAACCAATGATCTTTTGGATGACTTTATCTTCATAAGTCAATTCACCTTTAGAGATATGGCTGTCTTCTGTGTGAGTACCGTTAGCAGTTACGTTCATGTTTTTCATCTCTTTGTTTTCCATCTTTTATTCCTCCTATGATTTAAAAAAATGATCTAAAATTTTTGTTTCTTTTAAATAAAAACCAATTCCTACGCCAATCGCAGTCATGATGATTATCAAAAGAGTTTTAAAAAAGCCTACTGTAAGCCATAAAATAGCTAGTAGTAACCCAAGTCCCCCGAAAATAATCGGGAGCTTGTATGTTGAAAATAATTCTTTCATTTTAAGTCCCTCCTATTCTACTCGAGAGTGCTTGTTGTCTCTAGTATTTTGCTCTTCATAGCCACTATATGTCACAGCTACACCAATATTTTGCTCTGTGCCAAGTACGTTTCTGACTTTTTGCTCGATTTCTCGCATCAATGCACTTGTTTTTCCAACTAATGAAGATGTACGTTTTAAATCGCCTTTCACATGAACGTTGATTTTGTTTTTCGTTGAACGTATTTTTACTTTCGGCGAACCAACAAATTCTTCTTCATGCAATTGTGATCGAACCAATCCTTCGATTGCTTTCTTGTCCAACGTCAGTGTACCGTCCTTTTGTTTTAGTACAAATGTGCCTTTTGATTTTGGATAGAATAGTACGACCAATAACAAAATAAACACAAGAATAGCAAAAACGACAGCTGCCCAAAATAGATATTGCTGCATATAGTAGTTTGTGATAACGAAGAAGCGAAATCTTTCCAACTGTTTTGGCATGATATACGGGGCATTGATCACAGCTACACCTAGAAGTACGGATAATAAAAACAAACTTGCGATAATACCGATTATCTTCCACCCTTTATTCATTTTCCACCTCCTACCCTTACTATACTGATGATATTTTTTCGTTATCTAAAAAATCCAACTGCCTAGAATATCGAAGCGCTACCAACCATTACTGACTCGGATAGGCGTTTTCTCTACTTCTAGCCTGATAAACATAAATAACGAATAAACTCAAAAGTATTTTTTGCTTTTTTTCTATTGGGTATAGTTAAAGGATAGTATCCAACATTAAAAATTGCAAAGATAATGCTCAATTAATATTACAAAAAATAAATAAATTATTAGAGTTTTCTGATTATTCATCAATTACAGGATTTTATGCAAGAATCAAAAACATGATGTTTTCAACGTTGTTACCCTTTTCAAAAAAGCATAAAATGAATTATACTGAAATTAGCTCATCTAATTTTTTTGAATGTAATAACCTAAAAAAAACAGATTCTTTTGAATCGATAAGTGAGGTGCTCTCATGGTAAAAAAAATCGTTTATGCCTGTATAACAACAATAATTTATCTAATAGTGTCAAATGTTGGTAATTTGTTTTTCGGTGTTTCGAAGGAATTCAGCTGGACGACTACGCTTTGGGAATCCTTTTTCTTCTTTATTTTTGTTCTTTTATTACAGAACTATCGAAAAAAGTAAGAAATTTTACAAGTTTTTTTCTCAACCAATCATACGTACGTTTCTATTGTTGCTGAATGTTTCAAAGGGTACAATCTTTAAAGAACTATTGCATCGATCAGTAGGACTATGAAAGATTTAACTATTTATTTTGTGCATATCATGCTATAATAAAGAAAGTACGAAAAATATGTTATGCGACATTTTAATTTGTTTTGTTGAAATTTAATCCCACTGGCGTAACTTCAGGGTTACAAGGATGTATTAGTGGTTAGGGAATACATTGTTTAAATGAGAAATAGTTAATCTTTAGTAATGGTTTTACAGCTTTAAATAATAATATTGATTCGTTAGATCGCCTTTTCTCAAAAAGAAGAGGCTTTCGTTCACCTCTCTATTTATCGATAAACAATAAAGATATATCGTATAACGAAAAGGAATGATGTATATGAACGTATTTTTTACAAAAATAATGGTGGTTCTCTTAAATCTTGGTTTTATCCTTCTTGGATTGCTTTTAACCGTCCAAGTGACTACAAGCGCCCCCCACACCTATGATTGGCAAACCCTTCTAATGGTGGGCATGCTTTACTTTATTCTTTTGAACTGTCTATTCATTGGCAGTAGATTATTCCGATTATTGACCCAAGCAGCGAATAATCAAGTCTTTTCCTCAGCCAGCTTAGCTATCTTCAAACAACTACGTGGTGCCTTACTGCTGATTGTTCTAGCTGTTTGTGGCTTATTGCCTAAGTTTTATCTCTTAGCAGATTTGAGTGATTCACCTGGGATCATGCTTCTCGGTGGTTGTATCATTTTATTCCCATTCGCTATTTATGTGTTATCGACTACCATTTGTCGGCTACTGGAAGAAGCAATTTATTTAAAGAACGAGTCTGATTTAACTGTGTGAGGAGTGAGGAGATGGCAATAATTATCCATTTGGATGTGATGTTAGCAAAACGAAAAATGAGTGTAACTGACTTAAGTGACAAGGTTGGGATCACGATGGCCAATATCTCTATTTTAAAAAATGGCAAAGCAAAAGCGATCCGCTTTTCTACCCTCGACAAAATTTGTGAAGTCTTGCATTGTCAACCTGGAGATATTATCGAATATGTAAAAGATGAGCCAATGGAAAAATAACTACAAAAAAGCTGTCAAACTGATTCCTTAGTGTAGTCATCGAGTATAGGAAAAATCTAAAAATCAGGTTGCTATAGACTCTCGAATAAACGAAATTTCCAAAGTCATTTTTTTCGGAAATTTCAAAAGAAAAGCATGATACAAAAGTAAGAAACACTTTTGTATCATGCTTTAAAAACGAATAAACGGCAGGAGCAGAAGCAACTCCTCCTTAAATATGCCGAAATCCACAAAGATTTGAAAAGTAATTTTCGTGAATTTCTTCTTATTTCTCGGAGTTAAACACTTCTGTCACAGCCTCTCTCAAATAAACGAACGTCCAAAAGTCAGGTTTTTCGGAAATTTCAAAAAAAAACGAACAAAACAAAAAGCGTATTGTTCGTTTTTCTCTCCAATTTCTCAAACCGAAACGACTTTTGTCTCGACCTCTGTTCATTTTAGATATTAAAAAAAATCATCAGTCCTTATTGATAAAGAGCCGATTTTTCTCTATAAATCTATTTAACCTTTTCATATCATTAACTGATAGCATTCCAACTTTTTTAAAAGTTATGTTCTCTTTACTTTTGGGTATAGCCTTTAAAGTACCAACGTCAATCCATGATTGTTTTTGTAAGCCTACTTCTTTCCATTCAGTAATTGGAAAATACACACTTTTTATTTTTTCTGATTTATTCTCATATTGGCTTGTGATTCCAAAGAACTCTACCCTATCTTTTTTATCACTAACTACCAAGATTGGTCTTCTTTTCCCACCATCTTTAAATGCTACATATACCGTCACTATTTCATTACGCTTCATCGAACCACACATCTAACTTTTCATCTGTATCTAGAACATCCACCGGCATATTCTTAGTTAGCTGTTGCAATCTGATTGCTTGCTTTTCTTCTTCACTTAGCTTTATATCTACTGGAAATTCGCCTCTAGCGACAACTTGTTTGTAAAGAATTGTAATTGCTGTTGTAGCATTTAAGCCCAACTCCTCCAGTATCATTTCTGCATTCTCTTTTAGTTCTTTGTCTATTCCAACTTGTATCCTACTTTTTTCAGTTGAATTTTTTACCTTCATTTACTTCCCCCCTTTGAGTGTTTTATACTCTTTATAATGCCATTATACTATATTTACGATTATAATATACTCTTTTTAGCTAATTTGCAAATAATCTAATCCATAGTTCTCAAGCTTGCGTCTTCATGTTCACGTAATACAATTTCATCTTCATTAATGTTTTTTAAAATTAGAAAAGGCCACACATTTTTTTTGAAATCAAATTTTCACTAGAAATGATCTTTGTGCCTAAATATATTTTAAAATCTTAAGAAGTGCATTTTGGTATCTTCTATCCACAGAGGAATTTGATAGAATAAATGACTGCCCCTCTGTACTAATTAAAGGAATATCCACTCCATCTTCATGAAGAACTTCAGAAAAATTGTACAACACAACCGTTTTAGATTCTGCATTCATTTCTGATCATTCAACTACATATTTTTCTTGATTAATTGTTGCTATAGGATCATCCGTAATTAGAAAAAGATAATAATCGACAAAATTTTTAAACTAATCTAGCCTATTCCTTGAAAGCTTTCCTGCATCAATAAATACGCTTCTAAGTTTTTAAAATTATTTGCTTTGTTCATAAATGTCTGCAAATGCAAATCTTTGGAGAGCTCATCCAAATTTCATTTTACAACTCATCAGTCCTTATTGATAAAGAGCCGATTTTTCCCACGGTATAGCATTCCCCAAATGGATCATTCGTCTAATTTTGGGAATGCTACACCATAAAAAAGATCAGTAACAGCTTACTTTTCAAAGAGAAAAGTCATTAACATTTTGTTGATGGAATTTGATTAAATTATGTATTTCTCTTGTCCTTGGCATAACTGAAATGCCAAAGACCGGTATATCAGAAGACTGACTGAGTGCCACTGTTGATATGATACAGTCATATGTGTTTTTGAGTCTTACCTGATCGCTCAAACATCCAAGATCGTTCTTTATGAACCGATAACGATTCCCTAAATACAGCTTTAATTTACCTACTATGTAATCTGCATGATGGATACCATCCATAACTAACAACGCCTTCACTTGTTTCCCAACTTCTCTTTCTTTTATCACCGCAGGCCAATGAAACACCAGCCAGGTCACGAGTTTTTCTAGCATCTCACTATCTACTTCATCGGCTTTTTCTTCTCTTACCAAATATTTTTCTAGCTCCACTTGGATGGATTTGATAAAGGGATGGAATTGCTGAAAAAATATCCGATACCTGTCATATAAGATATACGAGCACTCTTGCCTACCAGTGCTTCCATAAGCAACTCTTTCGATTACATCAGTACGATCGGTACATAAAATTTGATATTTTATTTCCAGATAAGTGATAGCTAAATCGATGATCGCCTGAATTTGGCTCATTTTTTCATGAATCATCTGTTGATCCAACCGCAAGATTTTACGAAGAAAGGGATGGTGGATCATTTGTTCGATCTGCTCTTTATACCAGTTATCCCAAGTCTCTTTGTCCTTCCCAGATTCTTTCCTCTCTTGTTCTGCCACACTTTCGTATTGTGTGAGTGTACTTGCAATGTAATAAAGCAATAAGTCGTTTTCTTTTTGATCTAGTTGCAGGATTCTTTCCTGAAGCTGGTGGTACATACCAAGTTCTGTCAGGAACAATCGGCTTTTTTGGCAAATGGTTGGCGAAAAAACTTCTTCTAAGCAAGTATACTTTTCTTGAAATAAACAAGCCATCAATTGAGTGATGGTTTCTTTTTTACCGATGATCTTGATTAGCCCACGTATAGTCAACTGATGTTTTTTAAGTACCTGATTGATTTTCTTCACTATCCGTCGCAAGGTACTTTCTGAAATGAACAATTCTTCGCATAGTTCCAAATACGAGCCATAGTGATTCAATAAAATCGCCTCTAAGAAACGGAATTCGATCGATTCCTTCAATATCGTCCGATAGATATAATCTTCTGTGATATGTGGCGCAATCGTTACAGTGACACCGACATCCCGATCCATTTGGATATGGATCTCTTTTGCGTATGAAATGATATCATTTAGGTCGTTTCTTACTGTTTTTGCAGAACAGGCCAGCTTTTTTTCTATGTCCTGAAAGCGATAGTTTTCTTTTTCAAAAAGCAACTCTAATAAATGAAGCTGACGTTTTAATTTATTTGATAAAATATCGAACATGTTATTCACCGTATTCTTTCATCTTGAATAAATTTAAAAAGCACTCAATTAAAGAGTATTTCATCTAATTGAGTGCTTCTATTCTTTATTTTAGAGAAGTTTGTTCGGGATAGAAAATTATTTTTTCTAAATTCAATAAAAAATGGTCTTGCGTTACTCTACTTTTTTATTTTCTGAATTGTCTTCTTTTTTTCGTTTCTTCCAAAACATCAGGAAGCTAGCCATTGCCACAAGAACGACACCAAAGATTGAAAAAGCAGCATTTCTGGTTGCATTGGTTTTAGGAAGGTTGCTACTATTGGCAGCTGCACCACCGGTTGCATCACCAGCTCCTCCTGCAGTTGTTCCATCAGCTGCGCCATCACCGCCGTTTCCTTGACCTGCTTGGCCTTCTTCCACAACTTCAAACGTGGCTTCTGTGTCTGCTGAAAATCCACCGTATGAGCGATCTGCTTTCACCGTTAATTTTACTGTTTGCGACCCAAGTTTTGAGGTATCGATTTCCATCTCTGGATCAAGCGTGACAGAATACGCATTTTTTGGAATATCTTTTCCATTCAATTTCACTTCTTTAAGCAATGATTTTAGATCCACTTGTTCTGTCCCTTTGACCAACTTCGCTTCTGCTGGCTCAACGATGAACTCGCCTGTTGGCTCAAATCCGTATTCTGTTACTTCGTAATACGCATAGTTCGAGCCATAGGTGAAGTTTCGTTCCATTTCTTCAGACATCAGTAAATTGCTATTGGAATCTGCATGATACACTTTGATGATCTCGCCAACTGTAACATTTAGCGGCTTTCCACTATTGAATCGTGAAATCGCCTGTTCGATCGTTTGGGTTCCACGGACTTCATATTTATACTTGCTACCTGAACGATTTAATACTTCGATACCATAATAGACCTCGTTGTCATCGAATTCTGTTACCCGATTGGATAACGTAGTCTGATCGTTGCCTTGCATGGATTGGATCTGCATTTGTTCTTTCTTCTTCAATAAGCCAAATGAACCAACAGTATCCCCATTACGATTCTTCAACTGGATCGTGCTGCCCCATTTAACTTCATATGGCACCGAAACATCCCTTGCAGTCACCCCATCTGCTGTCGCTACTTTGACATTCAGCGTTTTTGGTCCAGCTGTGTTCGTATCAAATGCATCCACTTGCTCTACAGTATAAAGGTTTTCGGCTAATTTTTGACCATTGAATCGAACATTTTCGATCAATTTCGTCGGATCTACTTCACTAGGATCTTCCCCTAAAGTCAATTCTTGTGTCACTGTATCTGCCTCGATATCTGTGATTGGTTCAAATTCATGGTTCGATACTTGATAATGGGCATAATTCGAGCCACCGGTAAAGTTTTTGACCAAATCATCCCGCATCAATAAGTTTCGACTTCCTGGTTCCGCATGATAGACTTTGATGACATCTCCTTCATCGATTGTCAAAGGCTGCCCTTTGTTGAAGCCTTTGATTGCTTGCCCAATCGTCATATTGCCAGTCACTTCATAGCTGTATTTCACTTTATCTGTGGATTCAGCTAACGGCATTCCCTCGTTAACGATCACTAGTGGCGGTTCTGAAGCTACAGTAGGCGCGCTGGTTTCAGTCATTTCTCCATTTTGTAAAGTTCTGATTGCTTCAAGTGGCGAGGCAACTTTCTTCGCATCAGGATTTTCCACGACCTCGATCCGGTAATACACATCTCGTCCAAAAACATTGTTGACAGGGTTTTCCAGAACAGTCGTATCTTCCCCTTTTGTTGCTTTGATCGACCAGTTATCATCTTGGTTGATCATACTGAAAGCACCCACTGTAGCATCTTCCAGTCCTTTTAAGATGACCGTACTGCCCCAACGTACTTTATAAGGCACGTCCATCTCAAGATCAGCTAATCCATCTTTCATTTCAAGGCGGATTTTAATCGTTTTATCCCCAATCGTACTTGTATCAAAATCAGATAATTTTTTGATCGTATATGCTTCCTCATCTACGGTCTCGCCATTGATCCGCACATCCGCAAACAAGTCATTCAATTTTGTTTCAGTTGTTTCTACGCCTAAGAAGAACTCCTTGTTGGCAGATTCAGCCTCCATCACTGGTAACGCTTTGAAGCCATAGGCGGTTACTTCATAATACGCATAAGGTGAACCATAGGTGAAATCTTCCTCTGATTCATTGACATATAACACAGAACTACCATCTGTTCGTTGTGGGTGATAAATCTTAACGACATCCCCGAACTGAACGCTGATCGCCTTATTGGTGCCAAAGTTATCCATTACCTGTTGCAACGTGGCACTGCCAGGAATTTCCTGACTATACGCAATCCGATCATCACGAAGGACTTCAATTGAATAGTACAAAGAAGAGTCGCTACTAATTTGTTCATTCGCTGGTGTGTCTAAGCCAGTGTGGATCGCTAACTGACGTCCAGAACCATTCGTTGTATGCAGTGAGAAGGCTCCCGCTGAATGATCATTTTCTGACTTAAGCAAGATCGTGTTGCCCCATTTGACTTCATAAGGCACAGTGATTTCTTTTGAGATATTACCATCTTTCGTATCAAATTGAATCCGCAGATCTTTTTTGCCAGCCGTTGTCGTATCAAATTTGCCTAGTTGTTTTACTGTGTATTGATCCGATGTCAATGGACTACCATTCACAGTCACACTGTTCACTAAACTAGCTCCGTCAACGTTCGTCGTGATGTCTCCTAATGTAAATTCTTGCGGTGATGAATCCACACTCACTGCTAAGATCGGTGTAAGTCCCTCTTCCGTCACTTCATAGTACGCTTCATTGGAACCCACTGTAAAGTCCTTCACCACTTCGTCCATCATAAAGAGGTTTTTGCCATTCGTTTCCGCATGATAGACTTTGATGACATCCCCTACAGCCATCGCAAGTGGGCTACCATTGTTAAAGCCCTTGATTGCCTCTCCGATCGTACTATTCCCTAAGACTTCATAGGTAAAGCTACTACTTACTCCTTTTATCACATCCAAGCGGTAATAGACTTGACGCCCGAGCAAGTTATTCACTGGGTTACTTAAGTTGGTGCCATCCACACCTTGAGTTGATTGAAGCAACCATTGTTTGTTTTGTTTAACTAAACTAAACGCACCAACAGTGGCATTATTCAGTCCTTTCAATACGAGAGAATCTCCCCACTTTACAGTATATTCTGCTTCGATCTCGTCAGATGACAAGCCGTCTTTCGCTGTCACTTTCAATTTTACTTTCCGCGTACCCACAGTCTGCGTACTTATATCTGATAATGTTTCTACCGTATAAAGATCTTCATCGATCTCCTGCCCATTGATTTTGACAGTTGAAACCAATTGATTTGCATCGATTGTGCGCGTCTCTTCCCCTAACAGAAGCTCTTTTTTCGCTCCTTCAGCTGTCATTACAGGGACAGGCACAAATCCTTGAGGTGTCACTTTATAGTAAGCATATTCTGTTCCATAGGTATAATCTTTTTCCCGCTCTCCGATCATAACAACTGAACTATTCGCTGTTTTCTCAGGATGGTAGATTTTAATGACATCATTGAGTTGAACATTCAATGATCCATTGCCATTATTAAAATCTTTTATTGCTTGATTTACTGTAAAGCGATTAGCTACTTCATATTCATATACACTTCGCTCATTTCGTAAAACCTCAAAAGAATAGTAAAGTCCATATGGATCATTTGTAGGTCCCACTGCATCTTCACCCGTTGTTGCTAGTCCCTTCGTCATGGCAATCTGGACCGATGAAGCACTCGTATCCCCAATCCGTAACGAAAAGGCACCAGCAGCGTCTCCAGTAGACGAACGCATCAGGATCGTATTGCCCCATTTCACTTCATACGGCACAGTGATTTCTTTAGAGACCATGCCATCTGTTGTTTCAAATTTGATCCGTAAGTTTTTAGATCCAGCAGAAGTAGTATCAAACTCTTCTAATTGAGTAACAGTATACAAATTATTCGTTAATTCGATTCCGTTGACTTTGATACTCTTGATTAGTTTGGTGCCATCGATTCCTTTCGTCGTTTCCTCTAGAGAAAATTCCTGAGGAGCAGCATCCGCTTCAACATTTAAAACGGCTTCTAATCCGTGGTCCGTCACTTTATAATACGCATAGTTTGAACCAACAGTGAAATCTTTGACTAACTCGTCTTCCATCAACAGATTTTTCCCGTTGGTTTCTGCGTGATAGACCTTGATCACATTCCCTTTCTCCACAATCAGAGGCTGCCCATTATTGAAGCCATTGATTGCCTCACGAATCGAACTATTTCCTGCTACTTCATAGTTGTATTTTCTGGTACTCCCATCTAACACTTCAATACTGTAATACGTCTCTCGCCCAAAATGATTATTGACGAAACCATTTAAGTTCGTTCCATTGACACCTTGACTTGACTGAAGTGCCCACTGACCGTTTTGATTTAATAAGCTATATGCACCTACAGTAGTATCATTCAAGCCTTTCAAGACAAACGTACTACCCCAACCAACGCTATAATTGATCTCAAATTCTTCTGAAGCAATCCCATCTTTCATCGTGATCCGGACACGCATTTTTCGAGAACCAATCGTACTTGTATCAAAATGACTAAGTGCTTCTACTGTGTATTGGTTTTTATCAAGTTTTTCACCGTTGATTGTTGCATTTTCGACTAAGCTCGCTGAATCAATATTGCGCGTGTCTTCACCTAAAACAAATACCTTCCCTGCACTTTCGGCTTCTACTACTGGTGCTGGTATAAGACCATTTTGTGTTACTCGATAATACGCGTAATCTGAACCATAGGTAAAATCATGTTCTTTTTCATCGATCATTACCACTGAACTTTTTGCAGATTTTTCTGGGTGGGTGATTTTGATGATATCGTTCATTTGAACGGTAATTTCATTACTGTTATTTCCAAAAGCATTCGTAATTTCCTGCAGTGTGGACCGATTAATTATCTCTTGTGCATATACTGGATTCCCGTTTCTTAACACCTCAAATTTATAATAGGGTGCAAACTGTAGTCCGTTGGGATTGACCGCTTCATCCCATGGAGAATCCAAGCCACGACGCATCACTATGGTAGCAGAAGAGGTATTCGCTTTATTTAGATTCAATGAAAAAGCACCTGCTGATCTACCATTTTGCGTACGCATCAAGATAGTATTTCCCCAAAAGACATTCACCGAGGTTTCAGCTGATCCTTTGATTAGCACATCACTATCAGGATGTTTCATTTGTAAGGTAAATTTTACCGGTTGCCTACCTACAACGTCATTTTTTGGTTCAATTGACTCCTCTGGTACAAATTGTACGGTATTCATATTGATTTCTCGGCCGTGCATGGTAACAGACTCCACATAATTTTTAAAAGAAGTTGCTAGTGTCGGATATGTTTGTCCTATCAGCCGATCCTCTATCGGTTTTAGCTTAATCGTCAACCCTTGATTTTTTTGGATATTCATTTTTATCTCTGCTTCTTCTTCTCTACCATCCGCCGTTTTCACGCGCGCTTTCCATGTTTGGACTCCCACACTTAGAGTATTGGGATTATTTATCCATTCTAATGTATAATTTTTTGCCGTTGCTACATCAAAATAATTTTTAGGATCAGGTACTTTGTCATATTGTAAAATATCAAAATTTTCTGCTTTAGGGGTGAGCAATGTATCTATCTTGATATTGAATGATGTTGTTGCACTTCTTCCCGTCTGATCGCTTACCCGAATCCTGACTGATTGACTACCAACTTTGCTAGTATCAGGTGCTACTTCCCATTGATAGGATACATTCCCACGTGAATTTCCAACATCAACATAATCTTTCGGATCAGGCACTGGCACGTGTTGTTCAAGCACATGTGTCCCTGATTTAGTTTTAGCAGTCAATGAACCAATATTCAATGGGATATCTACTTTGAACTCAGTTTGAACACCCACTGTAGTAAAACCCTCATCAGAACTGTCGTGATCCCACCAACTAAAAGAAACGGGCAACTTCGAAACCTTAAAGACTTCTTGTTGAGGAGGAGCTACTTTTAATCGAGTAAACGTAGCATTGATCTGCCCATTCGTACTGCCCGTAGTAGCAGCATCATCAGGCAACATACGCATTCGCCAATTTCCACTTTCAGAAACAACATCCATATAATAAATGGTGACAGGTGCATCTCCCCTTTCTTTTAAGATACCTATATATCTAACATCATAACTTAGATTAGGAAAACCTGGATAGTTATTTGGAACATGGATCGCACTAACACCTGACAATATATCATCAACTGAGATCGTATCTCCCACAACATAATTATCCTTTTCTGTCGAAAATTTAGCTGTGATTCTTCCTGCCACATAGTTGACCATCCAATTCGTAAGTCTTACATCACTACCTGTAGGCCTTGAAAGGGTATCTGGAATCGGTTTAGCCAACGAACGGGTCAGGTCGTCTCCTTTCAATATTGATTCCTCAAGCAAGGGAGTGCTGGCTTTTTCCGTTTTCTTTTTGCTCTCGTTTGTAGTACTTTTTTCTTTAGCTGTTGCAGATGTCGTCTCTTCTTTCTTCTTTTCTGAGGTACTCGTACTATCTGTTTTACTCGTGCTTCCAATTGTGGAACGTTCAACGGATTTTAGCGACGAGACTGCCTCAACAACTGGACCACTGATATTGCCAAAAGTCAGCCCTAAAATCAAGGAACTATGTAACAGTTTTTTACTGGTTTTCAACTATTTCTCCTCCTTTTATTCATTTATCCTTGAAACACTGGATTGCTAGTCACCTAGCTTTTTTCAATAGATTTTCATTTTGTGCATATGTAATTACATCTAAAAAAGCAAACTATCCTTTATTTGTTATTTATGATCGAAAGATAGATTATGTTCTAGCAATAAATTTCAAAAAAAGACTTGCTTTTTTTATTTGACCGAACTTGAAAAAGCTCTATCCTCTTAAATTTAAAGCAATTCACGTATGATTGAAATGTCATTTTTTCTATATCTATACGGAACAATTGAAAGAATCATCCCTCGTCTGTGCGTTATTCTATCGATTTCGTTACATTTGAATTGGGCCTATATAGGTAAAGGACCTATTCGTTACTTTTAATATAGAAGTACTTAAAACGAAAAAACACCAAAAGCAGCCTGCAAAGCATACTTTTGGTGTAAATATCCAATTATTCAACATGACTGCGTTTGTTCAATTCGCTCTTCTTTAAAGAACGTTCATTCAACTAACTACCTCATGTTCTGTTAGGATCTATCTTCGATTGCGCATTATTTAACTTCGGAGTCATGGTCCTTTGCTTGTTCTGTTTTTTCAGCAATTGCTTGTTTTGCCTTATCCGTTTGCTCAGAAGCAAATTGTCCGGTAGTTTTGGCTGCATTTGTTACTTTGTCTTGAACTGTTTCTTGTTTTGCGTCAAATTCTTCTTTTGACTGGATATCTGTAACATTGTCATTGATTTCGATCACATCTAAATGAGTCATGTTTTGTACTTCTTTACTAATGATCTCTTTTATTTGTTGATAGATGTCTTCGATGTCTTTCCCGTATTCCACGATGATCGACAAGTCAACAGCAACTTGTTTTTTACCGACTTCGGTATCGATCCCAGCAGTCGTATTATCTGTATTCACTAATTTCCCGGCAACATTTGAGAAGAAACCACCATCGACTGACAATAATCCATCGACTTGTTCTAATGCGATCCCGATGATTTTTTGGATCACTTTATCTTCGTAAGTCAAATCGCCGTTCATGTGCTCTTCCTTTCCATGTCCAGCTGGAGATTGTGGCGCATGGGGTGGAACTGGTCCACCAGGTGTATGTCCACCAGGTTTTGGTAGATCATGGGGAGCAGGTTGATGGTCCTCATGGTCTTTATCATGTTGATGTTTATCATTTTGATGTTTGTCGTGTTCGACTTTTTCTTCTACATTTGGCACAACTGGATCCGGATGTCCTGATACAGGTGCTGTTTTATTTTTTTCATCCGTGATTCCATTTGATTGGTTTGGTGTTACTGGATCTGGATGTGCAGAAACTGGTTTTCCCTGGTTATTATTTTGATTGTTTTGGTTGTTTTTTTCATTGTTATTCATATAATGTTCCTCCTAAGATTTGAAATAATCGTCTAAAAGATGCGTACGTTTCAAGTACATACCAACAGCTACACCAATGATCGCCATGATGATAACTAGTAGTGTTTTAAAAAAACCGATCGACAATAATAATATTGCTAGAATCAAGCCAATCACTCCGCAGATGATCGGGAGCTTGTACGTGGTCATAAATTCATTCATTTCGTCAGCCTCCCTATTCTACTCGCGCTTGATCTGCGCTTCTTTTATTCGTTGGTTCTTGATAACCTGTATACTTCACTGAAACTTGAACAGGTTCATCTTCTCCGAGTACATGTTTGATTTCTTTTTCGATATCTTTCATTAAGGTTCCTGTTTTCCCAATTAATGAAGATGTTCGTCTCAAATCGCCTTTGATCCCAACGGATAGCTTATTTTTAGTAGCTTTCACGTTGACTTTAGGGGAGTCGATAAAGTCATCTTGGTTCAAATGTGAACGAACCATGCCCTCGATAGCCTTTTTATCCAGCACTAATTCTCCGTTCCCTTTTTTCAGTAAGAAACTGCGGATCGTTTTTGGATAGAAAAGCAAGATCAGTATGCCAAGAATCAAGAGAATCGAAAAGGCGATTGCCACCCAAAAAATATAATGTCGCAGATAGAAATTCGTTAAAGAAAAGAAGCGGAAACGTTCTAACTGGAATGGTAATGGATAGATCGCACTGATCAAGATCACAAACAATAGCACGGACAATAGTAAAAGCGAAACGATTGTTCCAATGGTCTTTATTCCTTTATTCATTTTTCTCTCTCCAATCTTTCCTTATAGGTTGATTGCTTCGCCACCTGTGACACCGTAAATTTGTGCCGTCACATAGCTTGCTTTATTTGAAGCCAAGAAAACGTATACTGGTGCTAATTCAGCAGGTTGACCTGCTCGTTCTAACAGACTTTTTTGACCAAATTCTGGAATTGCATCCTCAGGTTGACCTTCATCTAGTTGAAGTGGCGTCCAAATAGGTCCAGGTGCCACACCGTTCACGCGGATTCCCTTCGGTGCCAACTGTTTTGCCAAACCAATCGTAAAGTTGGCAATTGCTGCTTTCGTCGCTGCATAATCTAATAAGTGCTCGCTTGGATTGGATGCTTGGACAGACGTTGTTGTAACAATTGCACCACCAGCTGGAATATGTGGAACAGCTTCTTTAACAAGTGCAAACATCGCAATGATATTGACCATGAACGTATCTTTTACTTGTTCCATCGGAAGATCGACAATCGATGGAGAAGAGATTTGCTGACCCGCATTTAAGACCAACGTGTCTAATCCCCCAAGTTCTGCAACGACTTTTTGGATCATTTCTTTTGGTGCAGTTTCTTCTCGTAGATCATACGGTAACAGCACAACTTTTCTGCCGGCTTTTTCGATATATGAAGCTACTTCTTTTGCATCTTCTTCTTCTCCTGGGAAAAAGTGCAACCCAATATCTGCCCCTTCTCTTGCATACGCAATCGCTGCGGCACGTCCGATACCAGAGTCGCCTCCAGTGATAAGAACACGTCTGTTTTCTAATTGATTCGAGCCTTCATAAGTTTCCTCCCCACAATCAGGGTTAGGACGCATTTCATTTTGTAACGCAGGTGTATCCTGGTCTTGTTTTGGAAATTTCTCTGTATGATAAAGGTTACGTGGGTCGATTAATTTTGGTTCAGTCATAGTTATCCTCCTAAATGTTAGTAAAACTGTTATTGATTATTTCGTGTAGTCTTTTCTGGTTAGATGATATCCAACAGCCGCCGCAATAACGATTGAGGCAATCACGACGAGTAAAAACCCTAATGTTGAGTTTTTTCCAGGGAGTCCACCAGTATTCATTCCCCAGACCCCAGCAATCATCGCTGGAACTGAGATGATCAAAGCGGCTGAATCTAAATATTTCATCAGATGGTTCAAGTGGTTGTCCATCATCCCGTTAAATAGATCGCCGATACTTTCTAATAGGTCACGGTAGATCAAGATCATTTTTTCAGTCTGACGTTGTCTCAGTTGGACATCATAAAGTAAACGGTCATCCGCTAATCCTTCGATGAATGTTTTGGAGTCCCATAAGGCATCCATTGTTCCTTTCTGATCTCTCAGCGTATGATCGATATAAACAATATCTCTTTCTAAATCCGCTTGTTTGTATAACTCTTCATTTTCCGTTGTTTTTCGGGCTTCTTGATCTAAAGAATCGATTCTTTTTTTCATTTCCTTCAATTCTTTCACATAATGGGTATAGATATCTAACACTGTGTATGCGATTACTTTTTCAAAAGAATCGATGTCCTCATGATGTTTTTCGATCAAATGTTCAAAAAAATCGGTTTCTTTTTCGACACAAGCAATCAATAGGTTATCTGATAAAACAAACGAAATCGGCGTCAAACGTTTCTCGATTTTTTCCTGTTTACTTGAGAGATTAAGTAATACTAAAGAAATCGGATGCTGCAACTTGGTCCCTGAAAGGTATTCCAGTCGAGACACTTCTTCGGGATAAGAATTCCCGATGAAGATGTCTTCTGGAAGTTGATACTTCTCGATGACTCTTCCGATTTCTTCAGTATCACTGTTGTTGATCACAAGCCAATTGAAATTTTTTTCATCTGTTTGTATTACTTTTTCTTTAATAAAGTAATAGTCCAGCATTATCAGTCTTCCCTTCTGTTTGTTTCGTCCTCAGATTAACTAAAGAAGCAGTGGCTGAGTTTGATATTGCGATCTAACACGGTAATTTCATTTTCTAAGGTAAAGCTATTCAGCTGTTGATTGTATTCCATACTTAATTGTCTACCTAAGTAAAATTGTTCAAGCTTAGAAGTATAGATCTCTAATACTGGATGATCGATCCGAGTGATATATTGGCCAAATTCATTCACAAACGGGATGATCTGAAAGAAGCTTCCTTTCGCACAGGCACTTTTCTCTCTTAAAAAGGGATCAGAATGATCAATCAAAGCTATAGCGATTTTCGAATGTTCCCCTACTTTTTCGATCAATGCTTTGGCAGCAGTTTTTGACATCGTGATTTCCATAGTCATCATCTCCTAGTGATTGTTTATTTAACAAATGTATTTCGATTACGATTTCGATTGACTTGTGCATACAATGGATATTGTGGAAACTTCTCTACACAGCGGAAAGCAGTCATGTTTGCATATTTTTCGTAATATTTTTTACTTGATCCTTTAAAATCTTTGCTCCACGGTTTCACATGTCCAGAGAAATGGATGATCGATGGGTTTTGGCGTGCTTCTTCGTATTCTTTTTCCCCTTTTGCAGTGGGATGTTTTTTCGCATTGGCCATGATGTAGCCTTGCGCATTCCATTTAGGATGAAGAGCAATCCAACGATCATGTAGTACAGCATTCAATGCATCTTGGTCATGGAATCGTAGTTTTTCTGGATTTTCTTCAATAAATTTTAGAACTTTATGCGTGATATCTTGTTCTAACCATTTTTCGACATTGATCAGCATCAAGCCAGAATTGAAGTAACGCATTGATTTAGCAGGAATCTCCATTTTTTCCAAACGTTGGTGGAACCCAGCATCTTCAATAGCTGCGACGATGGCACCATTGAAATCAAGAGACCATAATTTTGTTATGTCATCTAAAGCGACCATGTCACAGTCCATATATAAAATACGTTCGACATTTTTTCCTCTAAATAATTCTGGGATGGCGATTCTGTAATATGCTGTTTCCGGAATACGGTCACTCGTTACGACATTTTCAAAGAACTCTTTGTTGATTTTCAAAAACTCTACGTCAGTATTCATACGAGAATTTTTTACTGAAAAACGCAATAATTTTTTGCTTTCAGCATCGATATTGTCGTCAACGACATAAAATCTTACAAATGTTTTTGGATCACTGTTTTCTAATACTGATACAAAAAGCGCCGCTAGATGAGGCACAAATTTTGTATTACAACTTGATACGATCGCTATTTCTTTTCTTCTATTCATTTACCTCGCCTACTTTCATTAATGCGCTATGCGCTAATTTTTTTAAATAAATCGTTGTATATGGGTGGTCTTTCAATGTGTTCCACGGTTTATCGTGTCCTGTAAAGTGGACGATAGCTGGGGAAGCATTGCCTTCCTTATACAATTTTTCGTATGTTTCATCAGGTGCAGGATGACGTTCAAAGATAAGAGATGTCTGCATGTTCCAACGTGGTTCTAATTGTTCCCAGTTGCCATACAATACAGCATTCAATGCATCCTGGTCGTGATAGATGATTCGATCCCCATTTTCTTTCAAATAGTTGATCGTTTTTTCTGTAATCGATTGTTCATTCCAACGTTCGATGTCGATGATCATCACACCAGAGTTGAAATAATATTCGTTAGAATCAATGCCCAAGCGTTTCAACGCTTTGGTTTGTCCAGGATCGATCACTGCACCGATCGTATGATCGTTCAATGATGTGTCATATAGATCAACGATATCATCCAGTACTAAAATATCTGAATCAAGATAAAGTACTTTTTTATAGTTGTATTTCGTTAAAATTTTAGGTAAAGAAATTCTCAGGTAAGCAGTAGTCGTTATATGATCACTAACCAAAAAATCTTCGTACACATCTGTGTCAACTGTCAGGAACTGGATACTTGCATTTGCCGAATGATCACTCACCGTCTGTCTTAATCCTTCTTTGCTGTATTCAGAGATCCCGTCATCAATCACGTAAAAGTAAATGTGTCTTGATTTGTTACAATTGTCCAATGCTGTTGCGATCATTACGCTTAAATAAGGAGCGTAATTTTCATCTGAAGCAGTTACCACTGGAACGATCCCCTGTTTTTTCTCCATTAAAATCACTCCTTTTTTTAATCTTTTTCTAACCTTTTCTATATCTAGAATATGCCTGATCAAACGTTAAAGCAAAATATATG
>SKEH01000517.1_pt1 | contig 22575 bp, 21 predicted proteins | sample 4826571 | NCBI WGS metagenome assembly SKEH01 (sample SAMN11008814, study PRJNA524170) | human gut metagenome | biome: Human fecal sample; material: Feces; isolation source: fecal sample from pouch patient p29 | host: Homo sapiens | place: Israel: Tel-Aviv | collected 2016-09-14 | reverse complement strand
ACTGCTTCATTTCGTTCCTAATTTCCTTTACACGGGCTCGAAGCTCCAACATACTTAAACCAGGTTTTAAAATGACAGTGAAGAAGACCATTTTTTGTTTGGGACTCGTAGTCCAAGAAAGTGTGGTAGGTCTTTCTTTCACAACCAACTATACGCTTAAAAGAGCGTTAGAGGGTAATTTCATCCGTCGATGAATTTACCCTCTAATCTTAGTATGTTTCTATTTGTCCAAATCCTCAATAAATCGCATCGTACTGATCAATTCTTTGTAATCTTTACTATAAAGTTCCGTTAATTTATCTGGTAAAACGAACCATGCAGGATGGTACCCATTTACTGTTACTGGGAATCCTTTGTCCTGTGCATCGTCCCCATCCCATCTTATAGCGATTGCTTTTTTTGCATACCATTTGACTAAAGCAACGGAATAGCCTTTTCTTGTTTTTGTGCCATCTTCTAAAATAGCAAGCACTTCGATTTTTTCCTTTGGTGCCTTTACTTCTTGTGGACGTACCATGATAGTTCCCTCCCTCTTTTATTTCACTACTAATACACTGCAAGAGGCATGAGCAACGACAAAGGAAGCTGTCGAGCCAACCAATGCTTGTTGGATTGCACCTTTTCCGGTAGCCCCGATCACGATCAAATCCACATTTTCTTGTGTTGGAAAAACAGTACCAATCAACTGTCGTGGATCACCTGTCTCAACAATTGCATGGATTTCAGTCAAACCATATTCTTTTGCATCATGGATTTTTTTTAACATTTCAACTTCGATCTTTTGTTTCTCTTCTGCATAGATCTTTGAGAAGGCATAAGCACTATGAGTCAACTCCACTTTATTGATAATAGAAACAATGATTAACTCTGCTTCATTATCTTTCGCTAAATCAAGGGCTTCCAAAAATGCCTTTTCCGCTTGCTTTGATCCATCCACCGCTACCATTATCTTTGAATATCTATTACTCATATCATCGCCTCCTTGTTTCTTTCATTGTAACATCCTCCTTCAAATTAAAAAAAAAATACGCTGTTTTGACTATTTTTACTCATTTTTTTTAGAAAAAAAGTGTTTTATTGAACTTTTACCTTTGATTACTTTCTAATTTTGATAGCCCACATCCGCCCCTATAATAAAACTTTATGGCTTTTTTCTCATTTTTATTCACATTTTACGATAACCTGTTTGTTACAAAAAACGTAGATTTGTCACAAAGTGTCACGAAGCTATTACCTATGAAATATTTTCACGTGTTAAAGTAATCCTCGTTGAACACAACAAATACTTTTTAAAACGACGAAGGAGATTTTACATGAAATCACTTAAAACATTACTTTTAGGAACAACTTTGGCTGCCGGCGCTCTATTCTTTATGGGTACATCTGCACATGCGGACGAAGCATATACCGTTCAATCAGGTGATACACTATCAACGATTTCTCAAAAATACGTTGGTGATAACTCCTTGATCCAAACTATTGCAGAACATAATTCGATTTCAAATATTAACCTGATCTATTCAGGTCAACAATTAACGATCCCTACAGGAGACCAAGCAGCAGTTGCAGAAACAACTTACTCTGCACCTCAAGAAACACAAGCACAACCAGCTGCCGCACCTGTCCAACAAGAAGCAGTTCAATCTGCTCCTGCAGAAGCAGCACAACCTGTTGTGACTGAAACTGCAGCACCAGCTGCAAGCAGCTCAGCGAAAGAATGGATCGCTCAAAGAGAATCAAGCGGTTCTTACACAGCAACTAACGGCCGTTACATCGGACGTTACCAATTAGATGCTTCATACTTGAATGGTGACTACTCTGCTGCTAACCAAGAACGTGTAGCCGATCAATATGTTACTTCACGTTATGGTTCATGGGATGCTGCCCAAGCATTCTGGTTAGCTAACGGTTGGTACTAAGCAGTACAAATAGAAAATAAAAAAATTGGCGGGAATCCTTAGGTTTCAGCCAATTTTTTTGCGTATTTTTTTTGTTGAAACTTTGTTACTTTCTGATTGGGCTCTTGGGTCGAAAACAATTGCTTTTCCAATTGCTGGATATTGTTTTCAGCTTCTCGAATGACCTTCACTAAATAATTTTTTTCTGCTTTTAGTTGTTTTACTAAATATTCCAAATAATCATTTTCTTTTTGAAATTCTTCTATTGTTTTATTCTTTTTTCTCATAAACTTGCTCTGTGGATCTCGTTTATTTTGCTCTGGCTTTTTTATTCCAATTTCTGAGGGCAAAATAGATGTATTCACGATTTTGTCATAAAGCTGCTTGTATTCTAAACGCTGACTATTCGTATTTAAAGAAATATGTGCTCTGGATGTGTTGTTTCCAGAAATTGCGGTCTTTTTTTGTTTGAGAATCATCTCAAGCTTCAAAGAAAGTTCAGTTTCCAACTCATTCTTTTTATATTTAGTGATCATTTGAGCAGAATTCAAACGTCCTTCTTTCATTGGAATCAGACCGATATGTAGATGTGGTTGCTCTTCATCAAAATGTACACTTGCATAAATAATATTTGCTATACCATAAAATTTTTGAAATGTCTGTACGACTTGTAAAAAGAATAATTTCATTTCTCTACTTGATAATTTTTGTAAAGAGTACTCCTCGAACAAGACACGCCATTCAACCAAGACTGTCCAATTAGAACAGACTGACTTAGATGCAGATAGATGTGTCAACCAACGTTTAATGGCTTTCTTATAGTTTATATTTTTTTTGTTCAAGACATCATAATTCAAAAGGGTCTTTTCAGAATGAACGATCAGTGACTCGCAAATTTCTCTTTGATTGTGTATTTGAACCTTTTCTAATTCATAAAAACGATAATTTTTTCTTTCTAAACTAATTGGCTTGATCTTCTTCCCTCCTCTAACTCAAATTACTTATATACTTATTTTATGAAATGTCGATCTTAAAAACAAACCTATATCTTCCTACCTCTAGGTAAAAATATAAGCCGCCTTGCCATAAAAAAGAGGACTTCTTCCCCAAAAGAAATCCTCTTTAATCATTAGCCAAAATGAGTAATCAATGTGTACTAGCACTACCCCAAAGTCTATGCTACCCATTATTTTGAATCATCAACTTACGATTATGGTTCCATCAATCGTTGTTGTGTTGATCAATTCTTGTTTGTCGTACATTTTATAATAGATTTTTACAGTATGCTCCCCTTTATTCGGTATGTTTTCAAAAGGAACAGTGGCGATTCCATTATTTGGCGGTACTAACCCTGAAACGTACAATTTTTTCTGATTAGTGGCTAAATAATATTCTACTTGGATGTTGTACGCATTCTCTCCACTATTACGAATATCGACATTTGCTTTCCCGTTCTTGTCTACTTCAATCTCATGTTTTAATGTAATCCGAATATTGTCTTTATCTACTTCAGTTTGCATCAATTTCAATAGATCGTCGTTGTTCAATTTAGAAATATTCTTGTCTAATTCTGGAAGTCCAGTAACGACCTTTGGGGGAGATTGATTAAAATAATAGTATCCACCAACTCCGAGTGCGAAAAACAACACTATTAGAGCTATGAGGATATATGTTCTTTTTTTATTCTTGTCTTGTGTTGCATTGTTACTATGTGCTATTTTAAACACTCCCTTCTCTGTCGTTGCTGAAAGTTGCTGCTTTTGCTTTGATTTTTGCAAATAGTGACATTTTTAAGTTGATGTTCATTTCGAGTAATCTTGCTGCTCTATCGACTCGTTGTTCACCTAAAAAATATGTGCGAAAACACCTGATCACGGGTTTCCAAAATAACTCTATGCTACATTTAACTACTTGGCGTCACTCAATTTTTTAAAGCTGTAAAATTGAACGTCATTGTATAAGAAGGTTTGATGACTTCATCCGCTTTGAATCCTTCAGCGATCTTACCTTCGAATTTCAAATATTTACTTTGTCCCATACCGATAGTCGATAAATGAGTCGGTGTATCTAAGAACTGTCCTGCAGCACTTTGTAAACGTACGCCTGCTTCATTGACTGGTGTAAAGAACAAGTCTTGTTTGACACCTGATTTTCCTGTTTCAGAAAAACTTGCTACTTCAACCATCACATCACGTACTTTTGAATTATTTGTGATCGTATATAGCGGAGATAAGATATCTGGAAGAATTTTTCCGTCTTCAGACATCGCATTCGCATAACGAACTGTTGTTGGAACAGTGATATCTACATATGTTTTATCTTCTGGATCTACTGGCGTCCATTCTCCGACCCATCCAGAAACAGCAACGCTTGCATTGTCTTCACCTTTAATCGTTTGTCCTGGTGCAGGATCTGGTTGACCAGGGATCCAACCTAGATCTTCTGCACTAGCATTCATCGTTCCAACAGCCAAGCCGCCTAGTAAAACAGACGATAAAAGAATCATACTTGTCAATTTTTTCATTTTTCTTTTTTCTCTCCTTATTGAAATAGTGAATTATTTCGTTCTGATAGCGATACCCACTTTGCCCCAACTGTCTTTTTCCCGATTCACAGTGACGAACATCACTACCGAAAAAATAGAAAGCAGCAATCCGATTGCTAGAATATGACCTTGTTTTTTTACGCCAGTTTGTGGAAGATTTGCAGAAGAACCTGAATCAGATGGTGGAATTGCTATAGTTGGTTTTTCTTTTGTTCCAGCGCCATTTCCTTGATTGTTTGAACTGACATCCCATGGTCCTATCGTTGCTTCGACACGAACATTTTGTGTATCTGTGGCTTGCGCATGACAGTTTGTTGTAATACCTAAATTGATTAGTATAATACCTGTCAAAATATACAAAAATTTTTTTATTTATTCTTCACCTCCATTACTTAATGACGCAACTTCCACAGCTATAATTATGCTAAAAAGCGAAAAATAATTAAAACCAAGTTTTACCGATAGGTTGGTAAATTGACGAAAAACTCACTTGAACATCCTGTTAAAAAATGTAAAAAGCGCTTCAACAAAACGTCAGTCATCCAGATCATACTTACTCTCTCTTGAGTGTTCATCTGTTCATACTCTGGCTCCTGCATTCAATTTAGTGTGATAATAATCAACTAATTTATTGATCACATCTTCATCAAGATAGTCTGAGATACCAATGGTAGGAATACCAAAATAGTCTTGCGAATAGATATCTGTTAAAATACAGTCGAACTTTTGCAAATAATCTTTTTGGATTCTCGTTGAAGGATTCATTATCTCTATTTTGATATTGTGTCTAAAATAAAACTGGATTTCTTCTTTCAGCATCCTCATGTGATCATACGAACTATCCAATAAAAGGGCGACCTTTATGCTGACTTTGCTGGCTCTTACTTGGACCCATAACTCAGACCAGGAAGTAAGCAATTTAAAAACAGATTGATGGATCATTTCATCCAAATAAGAAAGAAACGGATTTCCTAACGAAAAATAAATATCAAAGAACTCATCTCTTAATGCATTGATCAAATCTGGACTATCTCTCAACGTATTTTCAAAAAAATCTGCCTTCTTATTATGTAGGACGTAAGTTGGCCTGACAGCACTTAACGTAGTCCAATAAATATCATGAACAAGCTTATCTTTATTCTCGCAAAGGAGATGGAACTGTTCTTCTAGTAAAGTGATGACAGCTTTGATTTCATTTTTGATTGCTACAGAATCAATGTCGATTCCTTCATAATTGAATCGTGCTGTGGGATGGATTGGTTGATAAAATTCATAGAATAATTGTGGAAGATTCTCTTCTTTGATTTCTACATCAAATATATTATGTATATTGGTAATTATTTTCTTTTTGTTTGATAGATGTGAAAAACTAAACGGAGTAATATCTGAGGGCATCTTGTACCCTTGCTTCAAGCGGGTTAAGCAAACAAACAATTGGAATTTTATATTTCCTAAAAATAGATGATTGTCATTGTATACGATTGCCCAGATCATATTTTCTTTAATAAACAATTCAATGATATCTGAGATCAAATTGATTTCGTCTTTCTGGATCAACTTCTCAGGCAAACTATATTTTTCCGAAAAATAGACTGCAAAAAAGTCCCGAATGTTTCCCTCATTACCGATAATTTCCAGTTGCTTAGTTATTTGAAAATCAAAAAAGCGCAACTCATGGTTGATACGGTTAATGACACGTGCCACCTGTGTTTCTGAAACGTACAAGATGTCACTTAGCTCTTCTTTAGAATGGACAATTCCAAAAAATACTGTTTCTAAAAGTGTGTATTCTAAGCTCTTTTCGAGTATCTTAGAATAAATAAATGACTTTGGGGTCATCAGATCTTTTTTTAAAATGACGCCTGATCGAAAAGAGGTTTCAATAGACAACGGAGCGATCATCTCATTCACTTGAGAAAGATCATTTCTGATCGTTTTCTCCGAGCTATCAGCTTTTTCTGCTAATTCAGAAGTCGTGATCCATTCTGTTTCCCAAAGTATCTCTAAAATATTTAATTGACGTTTCAAGCGCCCGTCTAATATTTCTCTCATTTTTCTTCCACCTCTCGTCTTAACGAAAAAACTCTTCTAAATAATTTTTAGCACAACCGCTCGCCTAAAAATAACCGTAATATACCGAGCGCTTGGTAAAATAACATTAGCAACGTTACATTTTAGTTTTTTCTATGTCAAGACTTCTTACATTTCCTAGTCGACCATTTATAAATAACTCCAATTGGAATTGCATTTTTTCATCTGTTTTTTTCAAATAATAAAAATAGGATACATAAAAATCGTGTCCAAGAAAAAAACTCAAAAAAATAGAGATAGGCCTGATTGAACGTATCTCTTTATGTATCTTATTTATTCTTCTATTCCTCAAGACCTATGTCAAAAGTGTTGCTTTAAATCCTTCGCTCATTTTTTTTACTATTAAAAAAAAGATGCAATTTCTTTATGAACTCTTCTCCAAAATAGTTTGGTATACCAATCACGCTTACTTCTCCCAACTCATCAATATTTAATAAATTAGTTAAAATACAATCATAGCAATTCAAGCGGGAAAAAGTGATTGGATCATCTGGTAATAAAATATCTACTTTATACATATTTCTAAAGTGATATTCGATTTCTTCTTTTAACATGATCATATGTTCTTCCGGCGCATCTAGTAGCAATGCTGCTTTGATTTTCATGATCGTCTTACGAATCTCTACACGAAACTCATGCCATTGGGTCACTAATGTATAAATAGACTGGTAAAGAATATTATTTTTATCCTCAGCCGATAGGGATAGGTCAGAATAAATGTCGGCAAAATATTTTTGTAAGTCATTGGCGATTGCTTGCTTATCTCTCAATAATTCCAACACGAATTCTTCTTTCGTATTGTGTAAAATATAACTTGGACCAACTGTTAGAAAACTACTCCATAAAATTGCATGGATCAAAGCATCTTGGTTTCGGCATTCGATTTTCAGTTGCTGACAAATCCTACCAATCAATTGTTCAAGTCTAGTCTTTAAAGCAAACTGGCTCGTTCCTAACTCAAGACAGGTTTCAGTGACTTTAAAAGGAGCATAATAATGTTCAAAAATGTTATGCAGAACTTTTTCTGTCAATGAGATTCCAAAGACAACTTGCCACCGTTTATTCAATTCTTTGTCTTCAGTAATCATCGTATAATCGAAGAAATGTTGCTTTTGCTCTAAAAAATAGTCTGATTTACAACGATAGATCGCCACAAGTATTTTCATACGCATTTTATTCAATAAAAAATGATATTGATTGTTCGCAGCAATGATCGCCGTATTTGCTTTATAGAATTTTCGGATCACCTGATCAATCAATTGAAATTCTTTTTCTTTGAAAAAATGGTCTGGGGAAAGATATTTCTCATAAAATAGACTTGAAAGTAATTTACGGATATTCCTTTCGTCCCCAACAATTGTTAAATTAGTGGTGATTTTTATGCCATATTTTTCAAACCCTTTATTTAGTTTCATTTGCAATCGATTCAATTGTGTTTCAGAAATATACAGTCGATCACACACTTCTCCTTTCGTGATATGAGGATTAAAAAGAATCATTTCAAGTAGCTGACATTCAACACTCTTTTGTAAAAAGAGCGCATACAGATGTGTCTTAGAAATACACATTTCTTTATTTAAAAAAACGCCATGTTTAAAGGATGTCTCTATTGTTAATGGTTCAATAATCTCATTTAGCTGTTTGATATCTGTGCGGATCGTTTTCTCAACCCCGCCGATTTCCTTGACTATTTCAGAAACTGTCACCCACTCTTTGTTCCACAACAACTCTAATAAAGCGAGTTGTCTCAAACTCTGCTTATTTAATACTTCCTCCATTTTCCCCTCCTGATAGAACTATTTGCCATTTTATTACTCCCCCATAATTCAATTTTAATTTACTAAACGAAAGATGTCTATAACTAGATTAAAATATAAACATAGTAATATTAAAAATCATTTTATAATTACACCAATGTGCACAATTATGTTTGAATAACAGTACTAAATTTATTAATAACAAATATAACTATTTCAAATTAGTTTCTATTCTAAAAAACTGAACAAAACCGTTTCAGCTACCGACCTTTCTGTCTCGACCTCTTCTCACTTCACGAACTAATACGCTTCGGCACCATTCACTTCAACTTTCTGTCTTATTGTCCAGTATTCTATAAAACTTTTTTAGAAAAAAACTTTACATCCACTAGTGTACTACGTATACTAGTACACGAGGGTACGGTATCAAATGGAAGGAGCAACGCCATGATTACGATTGATAAAAACAGCAGCAAACCCTATTACGAACAGTTGATGCTTAGCATTAAAGAAGCGATTCTCCAAGGTATTTTACAGCCCGGTGACAAGATCCCCTCAGTACGTGAAATGGCAAAACAACAGTTGATGAATCCTAACACAGTCAGTAAAGCGTACAAAGTTTTGGAAGCCGAGCAAGTTTTAATCACAATCAAAGGCAAAGGAACCTTTGTCAAAGATTTTGCAAAATTGCCGCGCGATGAACTTCGCATTGCACAGTTAAAAGACCAGATGAACGATCTGGTCATCGAAGCAACACATCTTAAAGTCACAGAACAAGAGCTCATTACTTGGATTGAACAAACTCAAGCAGCCTTAGGAGGTCCTGAACATGAAAGTCATGAAACTTTCCAGAATGATTGAAGGTAAACAAATTCTCAACGACGTTCATTTTGAACTTAAAGCAAACGAAATCGTCGGCTTGATTGGTCGTAATGGGTCTGGCAAAACCACTTTGTTTCGTACACTGACCGGTCAATATTTACCCGACAAAGGAGAGATCGAACTTGATGGTATCTCGCTGTTGACCGCAACACAGTCAAAATCAGAATTGTTTTACATTGATGAAGCAGAAAATTTTTTAGCACCCTACACGTTGAAAACGATCAATCAGTTTTACCGTACTGCCTATCCGAATTTTAACCAAGATTTATTTCTTACATTGACAGGCTCGCATCAGCTGCCCTTTCATGTGAATTATCATGGCTTGTCAAAAGGTATGCAGGGTTTGTTTAACATGATTTTAGCTATCAGCTCGAACGCGCGCTTTTTATTGCTTGATGAACCTTTTGATGGCTTGGACGTGATTGTACGCAAAGATGTCATCGGCTTATTATTAGAACATATCAGTGACAATCAGCGCACCGCATTGATTGCATCACACAATTTAAATGAACTTGAAAATTTAGCTGATCGCGTCTTGTTGTTGAAAAATCAAACCATCATTAAAGATTATCGTCTGGAAGAAATGCGAGAATCCGCAAAAAAAATCCAAATGGTTTTCAAAACAAAAAAAATCCCATCACTTGTCAAAGAACACTCAAGATTATTGACCATTCAAGGACGTGTCATAACTGCGATTTTTGAAGATTTTAATCAAGATTTGGCTAATAAGATCCAAACACTTCAACCAGTTTTATTTGAAGAGCTGCCCTTAAGTTTAGAAGATTTGTTCGAAGCCAACTTAAAAGAAAAAATGCCCCGCTAGAAAGGAAGAATCACATGGTAAAAAATATCTATCTCACGCGTTACAGTAAAATCTTGTTGCCATTGATTGGTTTGATATTGCTCATGTTTGCCTTCAATGCTTGGAGTAATGTTAAAAATTGGCATGATAACGAGCGCTATCTAACTACCGACAAAGAATTAAAAGCAGATTTTAACGCCTATCCGGAGCACTACACTTATTTGGATGAGAAAAAACAAGAACATATTCCCTACGCTTCATTTGAAAAATATATCGAACACCAACTGTATGTCTACCATAAAAATGATTTTTCAGACAAAATATCGCAAAAAACCGACCCAAATCAAACTTATTTCAACCAATCGAGCAACTTAGCTACACTGTTCGCACTTTTTTTAGCCTCTTTTATTGGTTTTTGCTTATTTTTTGTCGATCTGAAAACCCATTTCACACGCTTTTTATTTAGCTTACCTGTCAGTCGGAAAGAATTATTCGCCAAAAAGCTGCTCTACCTTGCCTTACCATTTTTAGCAACGATTTTCGTTGGTCAACTCATCTATTTGGCTATTCTTCGTTTAGGAATCCCACAACCGTACTTAAATGCGAGTCTAGGAGATATGTTCGCCTCTGTTGTGAATAGTTTTTCGTTGATCATAGTGTTCTTTTGCCTAAGTGTCTTTGTTGGAGTAATGGTAGGTAATTTGGTGTTTGGTCCATTGACTTGGTTTGTCTTTTTGATTTTTTTATGTCAAATTCCAAGTGCCGTAGGTGGTCTATTGAGTATGATCCGCATGCTACACGCACACTTTTTACGTGATTTCGACTTCAACACTTTATTTATTTTTGAAATCGGCAAAACGACTGGACATTGGTATATGAGCCTGTTGTTTTTACTTATCAGTATTTCTTTCATCTACTGGGCATACCGCAAGTTTCAGGTCATCAGTTTGGAACATGAAAGCGAGTATCTTTTAACACCTGAATCCCGTTGGCAAATTTGGTTTTTCATGACCGTACTCACAAGTTTTGTCTTAGTGTTTGCCATAAAAAATCCTTGGTCTTATTATCTGAGCGGCTTGCAGTACAACTTTGAAGTGTCATTCATGAGTACGATGATGACAACACTTACTATAATTGTCATTTGTGGCGGGATTTGTTTTGTGGTCGTTTTCTTTTCTAGCATCAAGCGCTTTTTCCGCTCACTTAAAGCTCGAAGATTGGCGCGTTAGTATCCAAAATAACCCTTAAAGGAAGATGACGTGATGCAACAACAGCTTTCTTTACTCGACTCAATTTTGGACTTATTTGTTATCAGTCCACTCAGCATCTTGGGCTTGCTCGTTTTGCTCGTTTCCTTGCACTTCTCGTTGGTAAACGCCAGTTGGAAGCAAAAACTGCGCGTCAGCCTGGCATCATGTTGCCTGTATTTTTTTTGGGTGATTGCCTTAACAAATATCTTTGGTACCCCAAGTTTAGCGGAATTTTTCCGCTTGCATGATTTAGATGAGAAAATTTTCAATCCTAACATCGAATGGGGCTTTCTCGCAGATGGCTTTTCCCGCAGCTTTATTTTGAACATCCTCATTTTTATGCCTATGGGATTTTTAGCCCCTTGGATTAGCCCAGTTTTTCAAAAGCTGAAAAATACTTGTTTGTTGGTCTTTTGTGCTTCGCTTGCGATTGAACTCAGCCAACTGTTTACCTTGCATCGAGCAACTGATATCAATGATTTGCTCGCAAATACCTTTGGTGGCGTCTGTGGCTTTGCTTGTTATTGGTTATTGGCCAAGATTTTTACTACCAACAAGGAAAGTTCGCCTGCTAAACCACGCTATCTGCCAATCATGATTCTTATATTGGGCGGTCTGGTGACTTTCTTTTAAGATTCCAGAATTTCTAAGAAAAAGAATGAGCCAAACTTCATCATTCGCAATTCAGCGGACAGAAGTTTGACTCTTTTTTTGCAATCATTTTTTGATAAAGAGCACCATTTTGACTTAAAAATTCGCTGTCAAAATCAACTCGTTATGCAAGGACAGTACATTGCATAGACTCAACAAAAAGAAATCATAAGCATGTTCAAATCCTTAAAAACTCGAACAAATTCGTTTGAACTTGTTTCTCTAACTTTTCTTGAGAAACTTCCCTAATTTTACTGATCTGATGGAAATGGTCTTCAAGTAGCATTAAGTATTCCTTTGTAGGAGCAGGAGTTCCTAATGCCCATTCGATTGCCCCTAATCCGTCTGTTTCGACTAATAGACGATTGAAAGGGACTCCTTTTGCTAGTCGTTGCACTGCCTGATTTATTTTTAAATCGACACCGATCGTAAAATAGCAACCTGCTTCGATATATTCCTTTTGTAATTCCAGAGAAGAGTACCAATGAACAAGATAGCGATTCGGATATTCTTTGATGAACGTCAATATCTCTCTTTCACATCCTTTGGTATGCAAAACAACTGGTTTATCCGTTAATGCGGCATACGCTAGTTGTTTTCGGAATAATTTGACTTGGTGCGTTAAAGGAATATTGGTCCAAACACGATCAAGCCCTATTTCACCAATGATGGCTGCTTGTTGAAGATAAGGGTAGATTTCTTCAAAAGTATAGTCTTCTGTTTTCCAGGGATGGAGACCAAAACTTAGATATTGATGACGACCAACAGCTAATTGCTGATTCTTGTGCCATTCCTCGGGAGAATCACAATTGATGATCGTCAAGACATCATTTTCTTGTTGGAGTGTTGCAAGTTCTTGGTTTCCTTCCAAGTGGCAATGGGCATCACTAAGCAATCGAATCACCTCCCAATAACTGGTAGATTTCTTGTTTTAAAGCAGCTTGACCGATCAGCCATGCACGTGTTCTTTCCACCGAAGGAATCTTGATGGTGGTCAGAACTTTCGCCGGTCGTGGCGACAAGACAAAAATCTGATCTGAAAGATAGATTGCTTCCTCGATATCATGGGTGACTAAAATAGTCGTCCGTTTCATTTCTTCTGGAAGAGAAAGTAACCAATCTTGCATCTGTGAGCATGTCATCGCATCCAACGAGCCAAATGGTTCATCTAATAAAAGGTAGGGTGCCGGATTTAGCATTGTTCGCAATAGCACTGTTCGTTGCTGCATCCCACCTGAAAGTTGCGGTGGCAAAAAATGCTGATAGTCTTTTAACCCAAAAAGTGCTAAATCATCTAATACTTGTTTTTTATCAATTGTCTTATGGTTGATTTTTTGATATAACGTCACATTTTGGTAGACACTTAGCCATGGCAATAGCATATTTTCTTGTGGCATATAACTAAATAGTGTATTCAACTTACTTGTTTCTTGACCATCTATCAGAATTTTGCCAGAGGAAGGTTCCAGAATTCCTGTCAACACTTTCAATAAAGTTGATTTTCCGGCACCACTTGGAGCAATGATCGACGTAAATGTATTTTTGGGGATGGACAGATCAATCTCTTTTAAAATTTCAAGTTGATTGATGGTTACGCTGAGGTGTTCAACTTCTATCGACATGCTTCCTTCTCCTATTCGATAAACTGATTCGTAAATAATTCTTTCGCAGATACTTTCTCTTTGATCAGACCATTTTCCTTCATAAAGTCAGTATAGTTATCCCATACTTTCGCATCCATCATTCCCCACTTAGCAGGATCATCCGTATAATTTTTCGATAAGAATTCTTGTGAAGCATCTAAAAAGGATTGTTCGTAGTCACTTGCGTAATTGTGTAAGATTTTTGCGCCTTCTTTAGGATTTTCCATCGCTTCTTGATAACCTTTTTTAGTAGCATCCATAAACGCTTGGACTGTATCAGGGTCCTCTTTGATCATCTGATCATTCGTGATGATCAGCGGAGTATAATAGTCTAACCGTTTATCCAATTCTCTTAAAGGCATATAATTCAAGTCGATCCCCAACTCTTTTGCTTTGATCATATCCCATCCTTCAAAGTACCATTGGATATCTGCTTCCTTCCCCAAGCTTTGAGGACCTTCACCATTGCTGCCAATGATCGTCAATTTAGAAAAATCTGCTCCCTCTTTGTTCATCGTGGCTTTCAGTACAGCTTCTTCGCTTGGACTTTGCCACCCTGCATACGTTTTTCCTTCAAAGTCTTTGGGTGAGTTGATTCCACTATTTTTTAGTGAAACAAATCCTGATGTGTTATGTTTGATAATCGTGCCGATCGCCTTAACGGGAATATTTTGACCATCCACATGTGCATACGTCACATCCTCTTGATAACTGACACCAAACTGAGCTTTGTTTGCGCCGACTAGACCGATGCTCGTTGAATCATCTCCTGGTTCGATGACCTTCACATCTAAGCCTGCATCTTTATAATACCCTTTTTCCTTTGCCAAATAGATACCGGTGTGATTTGTGTTCGGCACATAATCAAGTACTACTGTAACTTTCTTTAATCCTTTTTCTTCCGGTGCTGCTTTTGATCCTGTACTACAAGCTGTTAAAGCAAATAATAAAGGAATGAGTAACCAAATTTTTTTCATTTTTTTCTCCTTTTATGAATGATATAAGATATAGTAATATCCTTTTTTTAACAGTACAGTGAGCATATTTAACAATAGACTTAGGATGATCACACACAAAATAGCTGCAAAAACCTTATCGATTTGATAACTATTTTTTACACGAATCATATAATACCCTAGACCCGCTTGCGCACTTAGCCACTCTCCAACGATTGCGCCACTTACACAATAGGTCGCAGCTACTTTCAATCCCGAAAAGAAATCATTTGATCCTTGCGGAATCTTGATGATCCGATACAGCTGCCATTCATTCGCTCCCATTGTTTTAAAAAAGCTGATCTGTTCACTTGAAACTTTACTTAACCCATCGGCAAAAGCAACCACAATAGGAAAGTAGCTCATCAAAATAACTAAAATCACTTTAGGAAACAGCCCAAACCCGAACCATAACGCCAAAAGCGGTCCAAGGACCATGATCGGTAATGTTTGTGAGACGACTAAAAGTGGATACAAAGAATTTTTAAAAATTTGCCAGTGGTCCATAGCAATAGCCGTCACAAAAGAAAGTAAGGCCGCAATGACCAAACCGATGACGGCTTCTTCTAACGTTACGAGAGAATGATAAACGAGCGTAGCCCCATCTGCGAATAGTGCTGAGAGGACATTTAGCGGACTTGGTAAAATAAATGCAGGCGTGTGAAAAATCGTTACTAGTAGTTGCCAAAGGGCTAGTAAGAAAATAATGCTTACAACTGGATAAATTTTTTTCTTCATTTCTCCCCTCCTTTTCACATGTTTCAAGGGCACATCAAAAACGCCTGAAATCGGGCGCAACATAGAAAGCCCAACTTCAAGCGTTTACTACGTTTCTCCCTTCACCAGTGTTAACTGACAGGTTCGATGGGTCTAAGTTCACAACTTACTCTCATGTCGTCGACGACATCCCCAGAAACAATCTTTATTTTCGTTTAGTGTAACACAACTTATTTTTAGTAACAAGGTACTTTACTTCAGCAAATAGGAAAGATCACTAGCTAAAGTTGGATATCCGAGAATCCATTGATCTAGCTTTGCTTTTTTTACTTTTTGATTGATCAATAGAGTTAGATCATTGATCAAATCATCTGCTTGTTCGCTGATAACAGCAGCACCAACTAAAAAATCATTCGCATCATAGGTAAGTTGAGCCTTCGCTAGAGGTTCGTTTACTCGACGGTAGGTGAACCAATCTGTCATTGATACATCGGTCACTTGGTCTTTTTCAGTTGCCTGTTTTTTTGTTCGTCCGACCTGTGCCACCTTCGGACTGCTGTAAACGATCGTTGGGATTACCGGATAGTGGATAGGTGCTGTTTTCCCCGTTAAATAATCAGCAACATAAGTCCCTTCAAACGTCGCAACAGGCGTTAGTTTGGGTTCATTTTTTGCGATAATATCCCCACATGCAAAGATATTCGGATTACTCGTCTGTAAATACTCATTGACGACGATTCCTTGCTTCACTGTGTGTACACCTGCCTGCTCAAGTTGCAGATGTTCAATATTCGGTCTTCTACCAGTCGCAACGAAAATTGCATCTGCCTGTAACTCTTTGTCTTTTGAAACAAGACGATACGTAGATGCTTCTTGAATGACACGCTGTGACTCAAAGTCAAAAATGAAAGTGATCCCTGCCTTTTGCATTTGCTCAACTAAACTGTTGACCAACTCTTCTTCAAATCCTTTTAAAGGTTGCTGATTATGATGAACGATCGTTACTTTGCTTCCAGCAGCATGAGCAATCATTGCTAATTCAAATGCAATATAACCTGCACCGATAAAAATAATCTCTTTTGGCAATTTTTCCAACGCTAAAAAGTCCGTACTAGTTTGCAGAAATTCTTTTCCTTCAATAGGTAAAATAGCTGGTCGCTGCCCAGTCGCAAGGATATAATGCTCAGCCGTGATGGTTTCTTCTCCCACTTTGATCGTTAGTGAATCGATAAACTGAGCAGTACCAGATAAATGATCGATTTTTGCAGCCGCTAGTTCTTCTTGGCGATTTTTAGAAACAGGATCTGTGAATGTTCGTTTGAATGCTTGCAATTCTGCCCAATCAACAGGAGGTACATCCGAGAAACCTTTACCAATGAGTTGTTCGATTCTTTTTCTTGCTTCAACACCATTTAATAGAATTTTCTTCGGGTCACATCCTCTATTTGGGCAAGTTCCGCCCCAAAGGTTTTCTTCCACGACAAGCACCTGTTTTTCTGCCGCTTTCAACCCATACGCAGCACTTAACCCAGCAACTCCTGAACCGATGACGACCGCATCATACTTTTTCATTGTCTTCTTCCTTTCTACTTAGAAAAGCAAACATATCTCCTCTCGTGATTTCACCAGAAATACGTTCATTTTCCTGAATATTTACAGATTCATGGTCAACCAGCAATGCAAAAACTTCATTCAATGGTGTATTGAATTGAACCACAGGACGATCTTTTTCGCTGATTCCTTTTGTGTAATTCTTGGCCAAGAGGATCTCTTTTACAGTTTGTTCTTTTTGAGAAAGGGAATCATCAAAAAAGCTTCGCACAAACTCGTTCTTCGGATTGGTCAATAATTGTTCCGGTGTCTCGCATTGGATCAACTCTCCATCCTTCATTACCGCTATCCTTGTTCCTAGTTTGATTGCTTCATCCATATTATGCGTAACGAAGACGATCGTCGTTCCTAGATCCTGATGCAAAGACAATACCAGGTCCTGTAAAGAGGCCCGTGACAAAGGATCTAGCGCACTAAATGGCTCATCCATCAAAAGCACCTCTGGATTTGCTGCTAATGCTCGAATAATCCCGATTCTCTGTTGTTCTCCCCCTGATAGTTCCTGAGGCATCCTGTTTCTATAGCTAGTGGGATCAAGTCCAACTTTTTCTAACAAACGATCTGCCGTCTGTTCCCTTTTCGTTTTTTCCCAACCTAGCATTTCTGGAATGACTTCAATGTTTTGTTTGACCGTCATATTCGGGAACAGTGCAATTTGCTGCAGTACGTACCCCATATTCCATCTCATTTTTTGCAGATCATAGTCTTTCAATGCTTTCCCTTTGAAAGAGACTTCACCTGAAGTAGGCTGAGAAAGACCATTGATCATCTTCAATGAAGTCGTTTTTCCACTACCAGAAGGGCCCACTAGCACAAAGATTTCTCCTTCTTCGATGGCTAGATCTAATTCTTTAATTGCGTATTTGTCCCCATATTTTTTTTGGACTTTATTAAATTCAATCAGCTTGGTCATTTGCTTTCCTCCTTCAGTAGTCCCTCTTCTATCAAGAATGCATGAGCGACTTCTGCAGGTTGTTTTTTCTCCACGTTTACTTGGTAGTTCATGTCGATCATCTGTTCTTCAGTGATTTTGTTTGAAAGTTTCTCTAGTGCTTTAACGATCCTCGGATGTGTATCGGCAAATTCAGTTGTCATCAAAGGTGCCCCTTGATAAGCTGGAAACAGTCCTAGATCATCTTCTAAGGTGACTAACCCATATTGCTTCAATTCACTATCAGTCGAATAGCCATCCACGATGTTCACATCACCATTATTGATTGCTTGGTATCTTAGACTAGGTTCCATACTCTGTACACTTGGAAAATCCAATCCGTATGTTTCTTGAATGCCTTTATAACCATCTGATCGATCAATAAATTCTAGAGTAAATCCTGCTTTGATCTGATTTTCTATTTTCTTCAAGTCAGAAATCGTTTTTAGTCCATTTTCCTGTGCAAAGCTGGCTTTAACCGCTAGTGCATACGTATTCTGATAAGCCATCGGTTGCAACAAACGCATCTTGAATTGTTCATTCAATAAAGTGTTGGCTTGCTCATAGGTTTCTTCTTCATTTAATTTTTTATTTTTTAAACTGTCAGGAACCTTCACTAAACTTTCCAAAACAGTTCCTGTGAATTCAGGATAAATATCGATTTGTTGATTCTCCAAAGCACTGAACAAGAAACTTGTTTTACCAAAATTAGGTTTCAGTTCAACTTTAGTGTCTGTTTCTTCCTCAATCAATTCCTTATACATCTCGATCAATATATCTGGCTCCGCCCCAAGCTTACCAGCAATAGTGATCTTTTCTTCCTTGAATATCTCACTCTGAGCCAATGAAGCACCACCGATTCCTAACAGGATAACGATCAATGTAATCACTGTGTATCTAGGCTTTAAATGTTGCAGAAGTCGGATCAAACTACTAAAGACAATGGCTAGTAACGCTGAACTGATCGCACCAATCAACGTCAAGACAGGTGTATTACGGTCGATCCCTAATAAAATGAATGTTCCTAAACCACCAGCCCCGATCAAAGCTGCTAATGTAGCCGTACCAATGATCAACACTAAAGCTGTTCGAATACCTGAAATAATGACAGGAAGCGCAATAGGAAGTTCTACTTTGATCAGCCGCCTCATTCTAGACATACCAAATGCGCGAGCTGCCTCTTCAATTGACGGATCGATCTCACTCAGACCAATATACGTACTTTGAAAAATCGGTAATAGCGCATAGATGACCAAAGCGATCAATGCTGGCAAAGTACCGATTCCAACAAATGGAATCAACAAACCCAATAACGCCAGTGAGGGTATAGTTTGAAGAACACTTGTCGTTTGTAGTAGTACTTCAGCCATTTTTTTATGGTTGACTGACCAAATAGCAATTGGTATCGCGATCAAGATCGCAATCAACAACGCAATCAGTGATATGGATAGATGTTGAAAGGTAGCTGTCAGTAACTCACCTTTTCGCTCGTTGAGCGTTTGTATAAAATTATTCATAAGACCTTCCTTTCTAGCTATAATTCAAGTATAAACAACGAACAACAATTCCCCAACTAAATTGACCTCGTACAAAAACAGCATGGATAAATACTTTCTGCTTTCCTCAAACATTCTCATTTATGGGAAGAGAATCTGGTACAAAAAATATACATTGATCCGTACCTCTTCAAAATTTCTTCCGACTTCCTCATATTCTTTCTTTGAAGATAGTTGTTTGGAAAAAAATACGGCTCTATAAGTTATAGGACTGAAATTTCTTACAAGATGTTCTTATTCTAATAGCAAAATAAAGGCCCAGAATACTCATATCAAAATACTGAAACGATTATCTTATAGATTTGAATTCTTTGAGAACATGAAAATCAGGATTTTTTTGATCAATCAATTGATTCAAGTGAAATAACAAAAAAATCTGAGACAGAAGGTTATTCCTCCTGTTCCAGATTTCATTTTACAAAACGCACCAGTCCTTATTGACAAAGAGCCATTAATCCAAGTGAAATAAAAAAGAAGGTGAGACAAATCTAAAAATCATTTTTGCTACAGACTATCGAATAAACGGCGGGAGCAGAAGCAACTCCTTCGGAAATGAGCCGAAATTCACAAAAATTTGAAAAGCAATTTTCGTTAATTTCTTCTTATTTCTCGGAGTTAAACACTTCTGTCCCAACCTCGTTTTTCTCTCCAATTTCTCAAACCTAAACGACTTTTATCTCGACCTCTTTTCCACCTTCCTATTTATGCTACTAACTGTTTCTTAAAAAGTCGTTATTATTCAAACTGATAGAATTGTAATACGCCTTCATTCATTGCCACTAATTGCTCAAAGGAATCTTCAATATTCCCCTTGTTACCAATCGCCAATTCATAATGAAATTGATAAAATCCACCTAAACTTGCTTTAAAATTTGTCTCCCAGAAATTATTCATTATCCATGAATAAACTTCTGATGTATTTGACAATCCAGTATCTTCCATCAGACGAATGTCGTGTGCATCAAGAGTTCCCATAGAAATTAAAGGAGTATCCTGGCAACTTAATAAAATTTGCGACTGATTATTTTCAAAAACTAAACCATTTTGAAGCAAATAGAAATCTGTACACGTTCCTGGTAATTGATCTATTCGAGGACGAATAATTGAGGAACATTTATCAATATAATTTGTTTCGCTAATAAATGGTAGCGAAAGATACAAATTTTCTGGTTCCCATACACTGTCCTTGTGTACACGAAAATCAATATCCATCTTAGGTGTTAGGTGGTAAGTTGTTAAAATGACCGAACATGTCTCAGTCCCTTCAAGAGAATATTTTAATTCAACACGTGAGTATAAAGAACCATTCTCTAAAACCTTCACATCAAACAATTTTCCTACACTACGATTCGTTCGGAACGCTTTGCGATTTCTTCCCATATTTCGGCGTACTAATAAATAGTCTTCACCTATATCTCTTGGGGTAACTTCATAGATTGGTGTAAATAATCCATAGGGCTTGTTGTTATCTCGATATTCAACTTTACGAATCTTATCATAAATCGAGTAAATCCCTTGCTTTTTGTTATAACTAACTTTCAAATAATTATTTTCAATACCTTCAATACTTGCTGTCCCACCATTTAATAGCTCTTCTCTCCTTCTCCAAGCAAGATCATCAACGCCTTCAATCCCCATAGCAGCTTTCAGCCCAGGTGAATTCAATTCTTTTTCTTTTTCTTTTAAAATATAAACTTTTTCCTCTTTTGATTTCATATCTAGCCAAATGCATATTTCAGGACCCCTAGAATAACTACTGATCTGGAATGGCACAAGTTCTCCGGTTTCTTTATCCATAACATCAAAATTTTCATGACCATAAAAATGTTCAAGATCGATTGTTAACATCTCTTTTATTGAACGATCATGTGGATTCACTGCCTTAAATTGTAATTCTTTACGTAATGAAAGTGCTGTTTCACCTAGATTTTGCTGGATTTTTTCAAGCATGATTGTTGTTGTTTCACTAGCCTTTAGTACATAAAGACGTTTCCACTGATCTAAATTGTTCACCTGTGGATGGTATGGTTCCGTAATTGAGGAAGAATATCCCCAAGTATGTTCACCATAAAATATTAAATCATGTCTAGCCTTTTTGAATATTTCATCAGACAGTAAAGTACGTTTTGAATCCATTTTTTCTGCAATGCTGTAGTTTCTAGCTGCTCTACGATATTGGATAACATCTGCTGGTGTAGAACCTACACCGTCCGCCCACCAGTCAGTCCAATCCCCTTTATAGGTTGGAATTTCAATTTCTGCTTCTTCTTGTACGCAATCAAAAAAATCATCTAAAGTACACATTTCTAATTCAATATTTAGATTCAGCTGATTGAATTTTTCGATAAACTCTGGAATTTGTGTTGATGCTGGAGAATTATCAGTCATATTTCCACTTAAACTAATTGGAACAAATGGATATTCATATCCTTGTTTCTTAATCGTATCAACATACGTCTTAATTCGTAAGACAGCTTTATCAAATTTATTTAATTCAGATAAAGTCAGCCCATCTTGAATTGTATATTCAAATGAAGCAGCTTGAGCGATGCCTAACTCATTACCTAAATTATAATGTTCTCCATTCCATACTAAAATTTTTTTACCTTTAGGAGATTCCCACCAAAAAGGAGTTTGCTTTTTCATTAATGGATGATAACCATGATGCGTATGGATACAAGACATTAAATTAGTGATATTCTGTTCAGCTAAAATATCTGTAAACCCCCAACTATAGCCATTAATGTCAGAAGTCAAAGCACTTTTGGCAATAATTCCTAGAACATCCCGTTGCTTTTTATTATCAGCTAGGATGCCACGATAGACATTTTCCGGCACAAGTTCAGTTAGGTTTAGGTAACTACCCGATAAACCAATCTTCCCTGAATTTACTGCTTTGACAAATCGTTCAATGTCCGTTTTACTAGCTTCTTTTAGAAAGCATTCAACGACCCAATACGTTTCACAATTCCATTTAAAATCTGATCGTTCATCAAAGATGTCTAATACTTCCTTAACAAATGAAACATGATGAGTTTTCATTTTCTCTTGCGTATCAGTGTACCCTACATCTGTGTGGGAAAAGTGTAGAACATATATCTTGAATTTTTTATTTGTTTTATTCATCGTTTATTTTATCGAGAGTGTAAAATATTTTGTGTAAATAGAAAAAAGGAAGTCCCTTCTGTAGAATAGAGTTACCACAACACATTCACAGAAAAGAGGACTTCCATATGAACGATTTTA
>SKEH01000512.1_pt1 | contig 22631 bp, 8 predicted proteins | sample 4826571 | NCBI WGS metagenome assembly SKEH01 (sample SAMN11008814, study PRJNA524170) | human gut metagenome | biome: Human fecal sample; material: Feces; isolation source: fecal sample from pouch patient p29 | host: Homo sapiens | place: Israel: Tel-Aviv | collected 2016-09-14 | reverse complement strand
TTCTTTTCCACTTATAGCATTAATGGTCATTTCATATTCTTTATCTTTATCAAATCCTGTAATTTCATAAAAGTACTTATTACCATCTAATTTTAGATCTATTTCTTTTAATTTTTTATCAGAATACTTTTTATCAAATTTATTTATTGCTTCAGTTTGACTAAGTTTAATCTTACTTCTTCTTGCTGTATTTTTTGTATTACTTGCCTTATCTTTAACGGTCTTCTTTACACTTGATTGCTTAGTTTTACTAGTTGAATCATTATTGTTGCAAGCCACTACTGAGATTCCTAATGTCCCTATTAAAGCAGTTGCTGCTAGCAGTTTACTTATTTTTCTCTTCATGGCTTTTCTCCTTAAATTAATAAAGCTATATTTACTATTAATTATATAGGATACATACCTTGAAAGCGATTTATATGCTTAAAAAGTCCATGCGATAGCTTCAATATAGAAGCTATCGCATGGACTTTTTATCGTTATTCACCCTTAAAATTGCCATTTTCAACTTCACGAATGAAGTCAGCTAAGTGCTTATAATAAACGTCAGGGTTATCAACCATATGATGGTGTCCACCATTAGGCGTAGTAACAAGACGTGAATTTGGTATTTCTTTTTGCATAATTTTAGCAGTAGAAATTGGCATTGTCTCATTTTCACCAAAAGTAATTAATGTTGGTACCTTAATATTCTTAAGTTGATCTCTAAAATGCCAGTCTTTAAGCTTACCAGTAATAACAAATTCATTATCACCTTGGAAGACATTATAAACTGCGCTGCCACCTAAGTCTTTTAAGTGATAAAGCTTTGATGGTTGCTTTCGATCCACAAAATTAATATTTAAAATTTGCACATCCTCTTGGTAGCGTTGATTATCATAATCATTATTCTTTTCGCATTCATGCATGAAGTCAATTTCTGTTTGTGGAAGAACTTCTTGTCTTCTTCTGTTAACTGAATCAACATATTCATCAATCTCATCAACCATTGATGAAATAATTGCACCCTTTAAGTGCTTGCCATATTTAACAGCATATTCTTGAACTAAAAGACCGCCCCAACTTTGACCAATTAAGTAAAAATTATCTAAGCCAAGTTTTTCACGAACTTCATCAACTTCATCTAAGAAATATTCATAAGTTAAATATTTTTGGGCAATTTCTGGATCAGAGTAATCTGGTTGATCTGAATATAATGAACCTAATTGATCATACATAGTAACTTGTACATTCAATCCTTGTTTCTTTAATTGGTCTGCAGCATCTTCCCAATACTCATGGTTGCCACCAGGTCCACCATGAAGCGCTAATAAGTGAATATCGCCTTCACCTTGAGTATTAGTCCACAAGTGATAACCGTTGTCTAAAGTAATAATTTTAGTACCAGTTTTCATAAAATTCTCCTTTTTTAGTTTTTATTTTATATTTTAGCTCATTTACTTCTTAATTCCGATATGAATTGCACCCGCACCTAAATTTAATTTATCTACATGCACATTTTTAAATCCATTTTTTATAAGCATTGCTTTTAAATGCTCCGCAGAAACAAATTTGGCGGTAGTATGAGACAAATATTGATAATCAGATACATTAGCACCTAATAATTTTGCAAAGCTAGGAAATAACTTAAAATAGCTCTTCCATCCTAACTTAACAAGCGGGTTGGTTGGCTGCGATGTTTCTAACACTCCCACTTTACCAGTTGGCTTTAATACTCGATAGATTTCTTTCAGGACTTGATTTGCATCAGGAACATTCCGTAAGCCAAAACCAATCGTTACTATATCAAAGCTCTGATCTGGGTATGGCAATTCCATTGCATCCCCTTGCTTTAATTGAATTTCTTTTTGTAAATCTTGCTGGCGTATTTTCTGCTCAGCTAAATCAAGCATTTCTTGGTTAAAATCAAGTCCAATTACATTTCCTGACGGACCAACTTGTTTTGCCAAAGCAATCGTGATATCGCCAGTACCACAACATAAATCTAGGGCAAATTCACCCGGTGCTACTTTTAATTCTTTTAGAAATTTCTTGCGCCAACCTTTTTGCGTACCTAAGCTAATTAAATTATTCATCTGATCATAATGCAGAGCTACCCGAGTAAATAAATCATGCACATCTTTTTCGGGCACTTTATTGGTTAAACTCATTTTTATCACCTAGCTTCATTATCCCAACAAAAAAGCTATGATTCAAATGAACCATAGCTGAATTACTATATTTTATTAGCTTTACGGCGCCAAAAATGAATCAAGACACTGATAACTAATCCTAAAATTGTTGGTACAACCCAAGATAAGCCAATATTGGCTAAAGGTAAATATTGCAAGCGAATCTGACTTACTACTTTATAAAACTGTGTTCCAGAAATTGGTGCAGGCAAGTTAGTAATTAAATCAAAAATCGCTGGAACTAGAGTTAAAAGCATCGTAATTTTGTATACTACCATGTCGTCTTTAAATAGCGGTGAACATACAGATAGAATAATTAATACAATAGCCAAGGGATATAAAAACATTAAAACAGGAAGCGACCAATGAATGATTTTTTCCAAGCCCAAATTTGCTGTAGCTAACGAACCTAGACATCCGATTGTTAGCCACCCCTTATAGCTAATCTTTGAATAATGGGCACTGAAATCTAAGGCAAAAGCCGCCAAGACCCCAACTGCGGTAGTTAAACAGGCTAAAAAGATTAAAACAGCTAACAACGCCTGCCCAAAAATACCAGCATAATATTTAACGATCTCTGAAAATAAAATACCGCCATCACTCGCTATTTTAAAATGCCCCAATGACATCGCACCAATAACGATTAATAAAGTATAGATTACACCAATTGCAATAACTGCAATTAACCCAGACTTAGCAGTCATTTTAGCAGTTTTCTTTTCATCATTATTAACTAGCTCTTTAATCGCTGTTACTACAGTAACCCCAAAGGCTAAACCAGCTAAAGCATCCATAGTATTATAGCCCTCTAAAAAGCCTTTAACTATCGCACCGTTCATATATTCTTTAGTAGTTGTAGCCATATCAGGATTACCAAGCGGGCGAGCAAACGCAATTACAAAGACAATAAAAAGCAAAATTAAAAAGATCGGATTCAAAACCTTACCTAAAGAAGAAAGAATATCACTCTCGTTATAGGCAATCACATAAACTATGGCAAAAAAGATAATCGTAAAGACAATCAAACCAATTCCATGAAATTGCTTAGGCAAAAGCGGTGCAATCCCCACAGTATAAGATACAGTGGCATTTCTTGGTGCTGCAAATAATGGACCGATTGCTAGCTGCATTAAGGTCATGAAAGAAAGAGCAAAGATCTTTCCTACTGGTAATCCAATTTGATAAACACCATTACTGCGAGTAATTGCAACTGCAAGAAGTGAAAGTAAAGGTAAGACTACCCCTGTAATTGAGAAGCCAATTGCTGCTGGTCCCCAATTTTTACCAGCAAGCTGACCTAAATGAAGTGGGAAAATTAAGTTTCCTGCGCCAAAGAACAGTGCAAAGATCATTGATGCTACAATTAAGTACTGTTTTGTAGTTAGCTTTTTTTCCTGCGCTTCTCTCAATTCAAGTCCTCCAAAAAAATCAAGTATTTTTAGTATTTTAGCAAAAAAACGTTGCAAACTCCAGTGTTTACAACGTTTTAATCTATCTATACTATTTTTCTAATTCATCAATAGCACTGTTTGCGGCAATTCTACCAAAAGTAAAAATATCAGCAAGAGAATTTCCACCTAGGCGGTTGCCGGCATGAATACCACCAGCTACTTCACCAGCCGCATACAAACCAGAAATTTGCTTGCCAGTTTTATCTAAAACATGCGCGCCAGTATCAATCTTTAAACCACCCATTGTATGGTGAATGGCTGGCTTTCTTGGCGTAGCATAAAATGGTGCTACCTCGCATTTTAAGTTAAAGGCGGACTTTTCAAAATCAGGATCTTTTCCTGCATCGACATATGAATTATATTTCTTAATTGTATCGACTAAAGTATCTGCATCCATACCGATTTGTTTAGCTAACTCTTCTAAACTATCTGCTCTAAATAAGGTACCTGCTTTAACTTGCGCATCAATTGATTCTTGCGTTGTGTTATAAGCAGTATCTTTGATCTTGTCATCGGCAATTAAGTAGAATAAACCGCCATTGTCAATCGCTGCCTTAGTTAAAACATCGCGTTCTGCAAACTCATTTACGAAACGCTTTCCCTTTTGATTGACCATAATATAGTTTTCTGGAGGAGTTTGAAGACCAGTAAATAATTCACCAGTCTTAGGATCAGAAACAGGCATCATTTGAATAAAGCCCATTCCAACCAAATCTGCGCCTGCTTCCTTACCAAGGCCAATCCCGTCACCAGTAATAGCTGGAGAATTAGTAGTCGCAATATTATCATCAATATGTTTCCAGTAAGTATTGTATTTTTGAACCATTGGCGTATTTGCACCAAATCCTCCAGCAGTTAAAATTACTGCCTTGGCATGAATAGTAATTTTACTGCCATCGGGTCTTTTTGCAATTACACCGCAAACTTTGCCATCTTCAATAATTAAATGCTTAGCACGAGTATCGGTTAAAATTGTGCCACCATGTTCTTTTACCCAGTCACCTAAAACATGAATAAAAGCATAACCCATTGGCTCAACTGGCTTGTGTCCTCTTCTCCATAAAGCACCAACCGGCATTGTCACTTGGCTACGATCAAAATCTACTCCTAAATCTGCCAGCCAGTGAACTGAATCTAAAGCATTATCAACCAATTCTTTAACTAAGGCATAATTTCCATGAATTTCATTACCCTTCAAATCTGTACGTTTACCACCTAAATAAGTTTGAATTTCATGAAGTAATTTTGAATCAAATAAGTAATTAGCTCCAGAAGCAACATATTTTTTTATCTGCTTTTGCAACTCTTTAAAATCCGTTTGATATTCTGTATCAATTTTTTCAACTGGAGTTGCTGCCAATTCTTCAAGAGTTTCCTTTTCACCAGCTAAAGCTTTAAATTGCTTTTGCCAATCAGGTTCAGCCGCATTCATTGGACCACCTGCACGACTGGTATTACCACCAATTTGTGGGAATTTTTCAAGCACAATAACTTTTTTATTATGTTGGATGCTTCTTGCTGCTGCAGCTAAACCGGCACCACCAGCACCTACAATTGCAACATCAGTAGTATACGTTTCATCTTTTTCTCTTTGTTCTGCAGGCTTAGCACGTTTCTTCCATTCATCAGGATCACCACCAGCTTCACTAATTGCAGCGGCTACTCCGTCAATCACACCATGACTAGAAATAGTGGCACCACTGACGGTATCAACATTTAAAGTCTGATTTTTAACAATTTCCTCTGGCAAACGTCTAAAGACTTCGTCTGCCACACCTTTAGTTTCGCCCTTAGCGTCTACCTTAATATCTTCAATTTTATCTTCAGAGAGGGTTACTTCCATAGGCATGAAACTTGCGCCATGGCCCTTAGCTCTTACTTCATACTTTCCTGATTTCATAATTCTAATGCCCTTTCTTAAACCTTTTTCATACCTAAATTATAGGTGATTGAAACGCACTGCTTAAATATCTTTTTTGTAACTTACCAATAACAAATTTGTTATAGCTAATTTGCAGTAGAGAATATTACCTGATAATTGCTTGCAGGTTTTTATTCTTAAATTCTCTAATTAGATTTTTCAGAGCCTTTGATTTAGTTTTTTCCCGCCTAGATGCAATAAAGAAAACGACATTAATTAGGTCATGGCTAATAGGAAACAAATTAATGGGTGTCTCACCAATTCGTTTAATAATACTAGCAGTGGAAATTGTGAGCCCCATCCCATGAATTGCCAAACTAGTAGCCGTAATAATACTTTTAGACTCTAAAATCACTTTGGGCTCTAAGTGAAATCTTTGAAACACGCCATTCACTTGATGGCGAATTGCAGAACCCGGAACGCTTAAAACGAACGGCTCTTGTAGTAACTCTTTTAGATCTAATTCATGTGGATCAAGTATAAACTTTCCAGCTTGATAATAAGGAGAAGCTGGTGAAATTACGATATAATACTTTTCCCCACCATTACTAACAATATCTAGGCTTGAATCAATTGCTTCAGGAGTTTGTCCAATGTAGCAATCAATATTTCCACTTAGCAAGTTCTTTTCATTTTCCCTAGGGAAATTTTCGAAAAGCTGAATCTCTACTTGCGGATTTTGCTTTAAAAAATCTGGCAATATTTCTGGTAGTAAATACGTTCCTAAACTTTCTAGAATACCAATTTTGATAATTTCCTTATTAGGGTGTGTATATTTAGCAATCTTTTTATTTAATTGCTGTTTATCGTAAGAAACATTTTCTAGATATTGGTAATAAAGTAGCCCTGCTTGCGTTAGTGAATATGTCTTTTTATCTCGATTAATAATTGGAGTACCTAAATGACTTTCAATTCTTTTGATCAGTTGAGTTAAATATGGTTGCGAAATATATAATTTTTTAGCAGCTTTGACAAAGCTATCTTCTTTAATTAAAACGTCAATGAAGTGCTGTATTTCTTCAGGATTATTCATTCTTTTTTATTCCTTAAGTCATTAAATTTAATAAAACAAAAGAGCTATGGATACCTCAAATTTACCATAGCTCTTTTGCTTTACACTTCTTACTTGAATACATCTTAAATGTAATCTTATTAATAACTTTTTACAAGTAAAAAGTTTATTTTATTAATATTTTTTAAACTTTCATTTATTCTACTTAAAAGTGGCGATGATAATGATAAATCACCAGTGGCAGAATCGTAACAATCATGCAAAGCCCAATCATCGTCCAAACATAAACCCCTCTTAAGTATGTTGGCGTACCTTGAGCAGGAATAAATGAAATAAAGAAAGCAACTACAGTTATTACCAGGGCAATAATCGCAATCGTAATGCCTAACGCATTATTTTTAGTCATATAATAGCTACGCTTTAAGTTTCCATGCTTTATTTTCAAAACAATATAAGAAATTAACATCAAAATATAAACCATTAAATATTGCGCAGTAGTTGCTGCTAAAGAAACATTAAAGGCAAAATCTGAGTTCTTTCCACTGGTAAAAGTAATTAAAACAGCCGATGCCGTTACAATCAAAGTCTGTAAAACAATTAATCTCATCGGAACATCACGATTAGTAGATTTTGCAAAAAATTTAGGCATATAACCTTCTTTAGCTGCTTCAAACATTCCCTGACTAGGACCAGCAAGCCAATTGCCTAATTCCCCAATAATACCCGCTGCCAATAACACACCGATAAATTTTTTAATTAAGTCGCCAGGTAAACCAATTGAATCTAAAATTTTTCCGAAAGTATAAACAAAGCCAGTTGAATTTTGAATTTGATCTTTAGGAACTGACATTCCAATTGCCGTACTACCTAATAAATCAAAAGAAATAGCAGTGATCGCTAGAGCAAGCATAACTGTAGAATACGTCTTTGGATTTTCTAAGTATTTAGCATGTGGTGCAGATGCTTCACCACCACAAAAGGCAAGTACAAATGGCACAAAAGCTACTAAGGTAGTCCCAGTTAAATGATGTGGAATAATATTATCCCAGTTTAAATGCATATATAAGGGACGGCCTTGAATTAAATATATAAAGAACGTAACGATTAGTAAAATGACTGGTAACGCAATTCCTAATGCAAATAACCATTCTGCAATATGACCAATCTTTTTAACTCCAACCATTTCAACAATAGTAATTGACCAGATAATTACCATCATCAGTAAAAATCTAATACTTGGTGTTGTATTAAACCAAGGAGTATTAAAGGTAATCGACAATGCACCAATAATAACGTACATCATCGTATTCATCCCAACTGTAATATGAATCCACTGATAAAACATTGCGGTCCAGCCAGCACGATCTCCCAGCGATCCCTTTACCCAGGTGAAAATTCCACCCTTATCCCAGCCATCAACAGAAGCCATTTCTCCTGCCATCTGCGTAATTGGTACAAACCATATTAACCCAGCTAATAGTAAATAAAAGACTGCGGTTGGTCCAGTTTTTCCAAAAGGAGCTAGTTCATTAACTGAGATAACCATCGATGAAGTCATCGCAAATAACTTCAATGCTGTTAGTCGGTTATACTTTTCATCCTCTTCTAATTTAGTCAGTGATTCGCTTTTATCAGACACAATATTTCCTCCGAAAAAGTTTTTTCGAAAATTAATTATACACTTCTTCATAAAAATTGGTCTAAAAATTTTGCAATAAAAAAACTAGATTTGCTTAAACAAATCTAGCCTTCTATCTTCTATTTCATCCACGGAAATATATGCTTCAAAACCTTATGATCTTGCTTCTTTTTTTTATCAGAATTAGCTGCTTTTGGCTTTTCTTCTATTTTAGAAGTTTTTTCGGCTTGCATCTCTTTCTTAGGTTTTACCTGCTTTACTTTTTTGACAGCGACTGTGAAGGTAGCAACCCTTCTTTGATCTTCTTCAAAATACTTGCTTGCACCTTTGGGATCAAAACCATTGTAAACAACTTCATAGCCTTTCTTTTTGAGCTCTTCAACTTGCTTACTCGTGTTATATAAGTCAGTAATTTTATCACCAACATTTCCACTTAAAACACCAGAAGATGCAATTTGAATTGCATTGTTATTCAAATCAACAAATGTAACAATAGCTTTTCTTCTCTTGCCACTAACTGGAAGAGAGACGACGTTTGAAGATTCGTTCTTTCCATCAATTGACTGAATCTCAGTTTTCAAGTTCTGAGCTGAGCTAAGTTCTTTAATTTCAGTAAAAGTATAATAAGTAACTTTAGTATCACGACTCGGATCTTTGACAACGATCGAAGAATCTTGCGCCATATAGTTCAATAATCGTGGTACAGGTTGCTCCATCAGAACCTTTGTCGCATCTGTTGGATCAGTGATATAAGTTGGACAATCTGCATATTCGATTTTTTCGCCTTTAGAGTTTACTGGTACAATTTGACCGTTTCTCTGGTATTTTACCTCTACATCAATATCTTCCTTATCAATCTCACGGGCTTTAACTTGATACTGATCCGCATGATAGCCATCAACTACTGGCGTTACAGCTGCACTATATTCTTTCTTATCAACGCTCCAGTCAGTAGTATATTTTCCGTCTTCAATCACTTTTCCATTATTGTCATTTACTGTCAAAGACCTGCGCCAGCGTGCACCCTGAACTCGATCAGCTGGTGTTTCTTCATTAGCACCTACATAATGAATAGTTTCTTTAACAGGAATACTATAGTTGTACGGTTTAACAGCTCGATATGGGTGTTCACTATCAACTAAGACATAGTGTGGTTTTAAGATATAGATAACTTTAATATCCTCTGCTGGATCCTTAATTAAAACTGATTCTTCAGTACGACGGTAGCCCTTGATTTCAGGAACTTCTTCAGTTGCTAAAACTCTAGTTGGATCTGTTAAATCATTAAGAAATGGGATTGATTTCGCTTTAGCAATTTCTTTTCCATCTTCATCAACCGGAATAATAGCACCATTCTTTTGGTACTTAACCGTCGCGAAAAGATCACTTTGCGTTACATCATGCTTAGCAACAACACCGATATCAGCAGTAAATCCAGAAATTACTGGCGTATCTACAGCTTCAAAGTATTCTTTATCTGGCTTCCAATCAGTAGTATATTTTCCATCCTCTAAAATTTCTTTTGTTACTTCATCGTAAGTGATATTTCTATTCCACTGAACAGTTTGAATAGAATCCTTAGGATTTTTATCTCCTGCTCCTTCATAGCGAACTATTGCCGTAGCAGTACGACGATATGAACCAGGGTTAACATCAAAATGAGAGTTATCTTTGTTAATAGTCACATACTTATGCTTCAAAAGATATTTAGCTTCAAAATCTTTTGCTGGATCAATTCCAGTAAGATCAATCTCTTCTGGCTCATACTTTTCATCTTCTAAGCTGTTCTCTGGCAAGGATACTAAAGTTGGATCATCTTTATCTGAAACAAAATGTAATTTTGGTAAACTATCGATTTTTTGTCCATTTTTGTCAATTGGAATCACATAGCCATTTTTTACATATCTAATCTTTTCAGTTATATTAGCTAGTCTTACCTTTTCTTCGGGTATTTCTTTAATACGAGTATGATATCCACTAACTACTGGTACAGAAATTGCTGAGTACGATTCCTGTTCTGGCTTCCAATCAGTAGTATATTTTCCGTCTGCGATAACACGCTTTGTAGCTGCATCGACAGTAAGATTTCGATTCCAATTTACTAACTGAACTACTTCTTCTGGTGTTTTATCCTCAGCACCAGCATAAGAAATAACGCGTTTGCTTGTCTTATGATATTCTGTTTCATCAATCCCATCGAGTGGATTTTCTGCATTTACCAAGACTTGCTTATGCTTTAAGGTAACGATAAAGGTTTGGACATATTCATCACTAGTATCAAAAAATTGGACATCGCCGTTAGCGTCAAAGCCATTACTTACAACTTCATATCCCTTTTCACCTAGCTTTTTAAGTTGATCGATAGTACTATAGTTAATTTTAGTGTTAGGTTTTCCAGTTAAAAGTTCAGATTCTACAATCTCTTCATTATTACTATCAATGTCAAGATACTTAACTTCAGCCTTTTGCTCTTTATTAGAAATATGCTCATTAACCTGATAAGTAATAGTATATTCACGGTTAGGATTATCAGCAGTGACTGCCTTACCTCCGACTAATACTTGATCAGGAATGTAACCTAAAATGCTCGGGGCGGCAACTACGGGAAAAGACTGTTCAACTTTTTCCCAGCCTTTGCTACCGATTTTTTTACCAGTTACTTGATCGTAAACCAGGATTTGATTAAAAGTAATTGTTGATACTTCATCTCGCGGAGTTCGACTTCCTGCACCAACATAATGAACAGTTTGTGTTCCCTTTACTTGTAAATCTTCAAGTTTACAGCCGTATTTTAGATCATCAGCAGTCACACGTTCTCTGCCATGTTTAAAAGTAATCATGTAGCTGTCTTGATCTCCACTAAATACTGGCGCTTTTTCTTTATTATCAAAAGGATTATTAACTAATACATATCCTTGCTTTGTTAACTCTTTTATTTCATCTGTCGTACTATAATTAATTATTTCGCCGATATTCCCTGTAAGACTTCCAGAGTTTGAAAGCTCGGCTAAGTTATTATCTAAATCGGTATACTTGATAACCACGGATGCGGCTTTTTCACTTAAACTATTCATACACTAGCTGCCCCTTATTAAAGCGAATTACTCTCTATCATTGTATGTCTTTTCCTACCTTATATACGTATTATTTACAAATATAATGTATTAAAAAAGAGCGCTGAGAATCAAGTCTCAACGCCCTTTTTATTAGCTAATTTGAAAAAGATATTTAATTTTAAAAATTATTTATCATCTTTCTTGCGTCTCTTTGCTCCAATTAAGCTAGTCATACCGATTGCTGCTGCAACAGCTCCCAAAATTGAAGCTGCTTCATTATGATCTGCACCAGTTTGAGGTAGAACTTCTTTCTTATTATTAGTCTTCTTCTCTACAGGCTTTTGTGGAGTTGGAACACTAACATTTTGCTTAACTGATTGTTCAGGTCTAGATACCTTTTCTGCTGGAGCTTCTGGCTCTTTAGCTGGGGTTTCTGGAGCAGGAACAACTGGATCTGGCGTCTTAGCTTTTTCTTTTAGTTTCAAAGCAACAGTAAATTGTTGTGTTGTATTGTCATCATCGTCGAAGTACTTAGTTACGCCATCGCCATCAAATGCATTGTAAACAACTTCGTAACCAGCCTCTTCTAATTGCTTAATTACTTCAGCAGATGAGTACAACTTATTGATGTCTTCACCTGGACGACCACTTAGAATACCAGAAGTCTTGATGAGTTTACCAGTATTAACATCGATAAAGTTAACTACAGCTTTTTGTGAATTTGGAGTTGCTGGAACTTCATTATCCTTGTAAACAACTGGAGTGTCCTTAGTTGGATCAACCGGAGTCACTGAAGTCTTATCTGGAGTTTTACCTGTAATAGCTGGTACTGGTTCATCTGGAACAACCTTAGTTGGATCAGTTGGATCGTTAGTGTAGCTTGGAGTTGGTACATTTGGAATTGGGGTGCCATTTGGATCAACTGGCACGATCTTACCAACCTTATGGTAGACAACAGTTACTTCTGCAAGAGGAGTATCTGGTGTTACCGTCTTTCCGCCAGCAGACTTAACTTCGGCAACATAACCTGGAATTACTGGAACATCAACCAAAGTAAATGTGTGGCTTGATTCATCCGGTACACCATTAGTGATCTTAAACTCATGAGTTTGAGTATTTGGATCTCTAAGTGGAGTGTTACCATTGTCACCATCTACAAAGTGAACAATTTGTTTGCCTTCAACAGTTGTTACTTTATCAAGAGTCTTAACTGGGTTATATGGCACTGGAGTGTCCTTACCTGGATCTTCTGGAGTTACTGTTGGTGTACTTGGTGTCATATCTGGTACTTTTGGAACTGGTTGATCTGGCACTACCTTAGTTGGGTCTGTTGGATCCGTTGGATAAGTTGGAGTTGGTACGTTTGAAATTGGGGTGCCACTTGGATCAGTTGGAATGATCTTACCGTTTTGACTATAGTTTACAGTCACAATCTTGTTCAAATCATCTGGAGTAACAACTGTTCCACCAGCGTTACGCTTGTCTGCGTGGTAACCATCAATTACTGGAGTATCCTTGTAACCAAATGTGTGACTAGTTACGTTCCATGAACCACCATCAATGACTTTTCCAGTTACCTTATCAACCACCATATTTCTAGTGAAGTCAAATGTTTGTACATCGTCGCTAGGTGTCTTGTCGCCTGCACCAACATAGTGAATAGTTTGAGTTCCTGTTCTCTTTACACTATTTTCATCAGTGCCTTCTGGCCACTTAGGACCGTCTGGATCGTTAGGGTTGATTGGTTCACCTGACTTACCTGGGTTTTCAGGAGTTACTGGTACTGTACCGTGTTTCAATACAACAACAAATCTTTGAGTAGTGTTGTCATCATTGTCAAATGTAGCATCTGCTGGGAAACCATCATTTACAAGTACGTAACCCTTATTTTCAAGACTTGCAATAGTTGCCTTAGTTGAGTAGTCGATCTTGTCGCCTGCTTTACCAGTCAAATTGCCTGAGTTAGTAATTTCAGCGTTACCATTATCAGCATCAACGTAGCTAACAATAGCTGCTTGATCCTTAGCTGGAACTATTGGGTTATATGGTACTGAGGTATCCTTACCTGGATCTTCTGGAGTTACTGTTGGCGTACTTGGTGTCATGCCTGGGATATCAGGTACTGGTTCATTTGGTACTACCTTGGTTGGGTCTGTTGGATCTGTTGGGTAAGTTAGGGTTGGTACGTTCGGAATTGGGTTGCCACTTGGATCAGTTGGGATGATCTTGCCGTTTGGTTTATAAGTTACTGTTACTTCAATATCATCTTGAGTTACAGCAGTAGCAGGAACTTCTCTCTTATCTGCGTGGTAACCATCAATTACTGGAGTATTTACTTGATCGTAAACAGTCTTTTCACCCTTAGCGATTGACCAATCAGTAGTGTATTGACCATTTTCTACAACCTTACCAGTTACTGTGTCAACAGTTAAAGTTCTGGTCCACTTAGAGTTTTGAACATTATCAGCTGGAGTCTTATCGCCCGCACCTACATAATGAACTTTTTCTTTAACAGTCTTTTCGTATTGACTTGGATCAATACCTTCATGTGGATTATCTGGGTTAACTGGAACTTGACCGTGAATGAAGTCTACATAAAATACTTGATTCTTACTGTCATCATTATCAAATACAACACCTGCCGGGAAGCCATCATTCTTAAGAACGTAGCCTTGGCTAATTAATTCCTTAATTTGGTCAGCAGTTGAGTAGTTGATTTCTGAACCGCTCTTACCAGTCAAGTCACCAGAAGTTGCTAATTGCTTGTTAGTTCCATCTTGTACATCACGATAGATAACTTGCGCAACTTGATCCTTAGCTGGAACTACTGGGGTATACGGTACTGGGGTATCCTTACCTGGATCTTCTGGAGTTACTGTTGGTGTGCTTGGTGTCATGCCTGGGATATCAGGTACTGGTTCGTCTGGCACTACCTTAGTTGGGTCTGTTGGATCCGTTGGGTAAGTTGGAGTTGGCACATTCGGAATTGGGTTGCCACTTGGATCAGTTGGAATGATCTTGCCGTTTGGCTTGTAAGTTACTACTACCTTCTTGTTCAAGTCATCTGGCGTTACCACAGAACCACCAGCGTTACGCTTATCTGCGTGGTAACCATCAATTACTGGAGTATCCTTGTAACCAAATGTGTGGCTAGTTACATTCCATTCACCTGAATCAATGATCTTACCAGTTACCTTGTCAACCAACATCTTCTTAGTGAAGTCGAATGTTTGTACATCGTCACTAGGTGTCTTATCTCCTGCACCCTCGTAATGAATAGTCTGAGTTCCTGTTCTCTTTACACTATTTTCATCAGTGCCTTCTGGCCACTTAGGACCGTCTGGATCGTTAGGGTTGATTGGTTCACCTGGTTTACTTGGGTTTTCAGGTGTTACTGGAACAGTATCGTGTTCTACAAGAATGGTAATTGTCTTGGCACCTTTAGCTACTTCAGATGGAACATCTTCACCACCATTAACTAACTTGTAGCCCTTGTTAATAAGTTCAGTAATTACAGCACTCTTATCATAAGTAAAGCTAGTACCAACTTCTTGTTCACCACTTTCCTTACCGTATTGTGGTAAGTCAACATTATCAGTCAAGTCATGAACTCTTACAGTAATTGAACCCTTTTCAACTACTGGAGCTGGTTTATTAGCTAAAGTAATTACAATTGAACTGTTGTTACCGTTTTGAGTTACAGTTTCACCTGCAACAACACCAGTAGTCTGATCTACATTTGCAGTAGTATTGTTTTCTTTAATACCAACAATTTGGTACTTAGAAGTGTCAATTGACTTAGTTGCGTCAAAGTTTGCACTTTCTGGAGTCCAGTTAATTTGACCCTTTCCAGTGATCCTGCCGTTATTATCAACAGTTACGTATTCACCAGTTACTAAGTCAAGATAACCACTACCTGTAAACTTAACTTCTTGATGTACCGGAGCTTCTGCTTGGCTACCATCTGCGTAAACATAAGTTACATCACGCGTTACAGTCTTAGCTAACTCTTGTGGTACATAGTTATCTGGGTACTTGTGTGGGTCATCTGGGTTAGTTGGATTTACTGGTTCACCTGGTTTACCTGGATTTTCAGGTGTTACCGGAGTAGTAGCGTGTACTAAGTGTACTTCAAATGCATTCTTACCATCAGTAAATACTTCTTCGCCATCTTTAAAGTTATTAGATACTAAATTGTATCCCTTAGCTTCCCAGTTCTTGATGCTACCAGCAGTAGTGTAATTAATCTTTTGACCAACATTACCTGAGAGGTTTGCACTTTCAATAGTTTGACCAGTAGTATCGTCGATGTAGTTAATTGAGCCTTGAGCAGCTACTGGAACATCTGGATTCCTAGTCAAAGTAATTACAATATTACCGTTTTGACTATTTGGAGTTACTGTTTCAGTACCTACAGCACCTGTTTGACCATCAACACTAGCTGTTGAATTACTTTGGTTAATGCTTGAAATGTAGTAATCATCGTGATCAATTGCTGGAACTGCTTCAAATTCTTGACTGTCATGGTTCCAAGTAATCTTACCGTTTTGACTAGTAATGTTACCATCTTTATCAACAGTTACTAAGTTACCAGTTACTAAGTCAATAGTACCTTTACCAGTAAATGTTAATTCTTGCTTAACTGGTTCATGTGCTTGTGTACCATCTGCATACTTATATTCAACTGTACGAGTAATCGTCTTTTGCAAGTCTGTCTTACTCAAGTTTGGATTACTTGGAGTTGGTGTATCTGGGTGGTCTGGATCTACCGGCTTGTTTGGATCTGCTGGGTTTTCTGGAGTTACTGGACGAGTTCCGTGTTTGAAGACAACTTTGTAAACTTGACCGTTGTTTTCAGTAGTAAATTCATCCCCTGCTTGACCAGTAAAGCCATCAGTTACAAGAACATAGCCTTTATTTTCAAAGTCAGTAATTGAACTTGCAGTACTGTAGTCGACCTTGCCGCCGATATTACCGTTTACTGCATCTGACTTAATTACGCTATTGTTGTTATCTTGATCAATATATTGAACTGTTAAACCAGCCTTTACTGGATCCTTAGTGTAAGGAATTGGCGTATCCTTAGTTGGATCTTCAGGTGTTATAGGAGTTGGATCAACAGGAGTATAACCTGGAACGTCTGGAACTGGTTCGTTTGGAATTACCTTAGTTGGATCGGTTGGATCATTTGGATAGCTTGGAGTTGGTGCATCTGGAATTGGAGTCTTGCCATCTGGACCTACTGGTACAAGCTTACCAACTTTGTCGTAAACAACAGTATCTTCTAAGTTTTGTTGTACCTTAGTTTGACCTGCAACAACAGTAGTTACAGTTGCACCGTTATTTGTAATCTTTCTAGCAACATAACCTTCAACTACTGGAACAGTAAAGTTGCTGTATTGATCATTTGCATCTTGTAAAGTCCAGTTAGTGTCGTATTTACCACCATTTACAATTTGGTTAGTTACAGCATCAACAGTAACTGTACGAGTCCAAGTTGAAGTTTGTTGTTGGTCAGGACTTAAGGTCTTGCCTTCGCTATCTTGGTAGTAAAGTGTTGAAGTGTATACCTTCTTGACTTGATCTGGATCAACACCGTGCTTATCAGGAGTATCAGGACCTACTGGAATTTGATTGTGAGCTAAGTGAACCACAATAGTAGCACCATCAGCTGGAATAGTAGTTGGAAGAGTGCCATCAGTAGTTACGTAGTAGTAGCCCTTAGCTTCATATCCTTGAACTACTCTATTAATATCAGCTTGAGTGTATCCAGTATCTGTACCAACTTCCTTCTTATTGCCGTTAGTATCTGAACTCCAACTCTCTAAATCTTGACCAGTTGTATCATCATGATAAATAACCTTTACAGTTGCATATTGTAGATCTTCTGGTTCTTCATCCCTAGTATAAACAACTTTAGTTGGCTCAGTAGGATCTACTGGCGTTACCTTAGCAGTATTAGTAGTAGTGTTTGGAGTTACCCCTTCTGGTTGGTCAGGTGAAATTGTCCAGCCACTTGGTACTTTTGGACTCTCTTCGTCTGGGGTCACCTTAGTTGGATCACTCGGATCATTCTTATAGTCAACCGGAGTAGTTCCTGGAATTTGGTTACCATTTTCATCAACTGGGATAATGTTGCTGATCTTTCTGTAAGTTATAGTATCTTCAACATTCAAATCATTTGGAGTTGCAGTCCTGTTGCCATAAGTTACCTTATCTGCAACGTAGCCATTAATTACCTTAACGTTCTTTTGACCATCATCAAAAGTGTAACTTTCCTTGTTCCAAGTACCTGGATCAACAACTTGACCAGTTACAGTATCAATAATTGGAGTACGCGTGAACTTAAAGTCACCTGCATTACCATATACATCATCAGCTGCTTTAGTACCATCTGCATATTGGAAGTGAATAGTTTCAGTTGGTACAATAGTTTCAGTAGTACCATTCTTACGTCCATGCTTAAATGAAACAATGTAAGTCTTGCCATTGTTATCTTCATTAATTGTAGTTTGAGTAGTGTAACCATCGTGGTCAAGGACGTATCCTTTGCTTTCCCAAAGCTTAATTTGATCAGCAGTTGAGTACGTTACAGAATCACCAATTTTACCAGAAACAGTATCCTGATGAAGAATTGCATTATTGTTATCTTCATCAATGTAATGAATTTGGAATGAACCTTGTTGAGCATTCTTGCTGTAAGTTACAGTTACATTGATTGGTTCAGAATTGTAAGCAACAGTTGTAGCTTGAACTACCGGGGTATCAACGCTATCGTATCCAACTTCACTAGGAGTCTTAGAAGTTACTGCAGGTAAATTAGCGTCAGTTGACTTCCAGGCAAAGTCGCCAGCATCTGGAGTAATATCAACAGAACCATCACCGTTAATTTCGTAACCAAGTAATTTATCGTTTACCTTATCAACGATAGCAGTACGAGTGAAGTGAGCAGTCTGAGTGTATGTACTCTTACCATCTGGAGCACCGTTAACTGCAGCACCAGTCGTATCTACATAGTTGATAGTTCTAGTAACATCTTTGTTTAAGTCATCGTGGGTTAAACCATGACCTGGCTTGTCAGGAGTTACTGGAGTAGTGTCGTGATCGTAGAAGACATTAACTGTAACATCTTGTGGATCAGTTATACTTGGAGCATCAGCAGCAACAGTTGAAGCGTCCTTACCATCTTCAAAGTGAGGAGTCTTCTTGTAACCCTTAGCAGTTTCATCTGGTGAAACTTGAGCTACCCAACCATTGCTATCAATAGTCCAGTCATTATTTAAAGTGTAACTATGACCATCTTCAGAAACACTACCGTAACCAATTACGTTATCTTTTTCGTCCTTAATTCGTGTACGAGATAAAGTAGCTGTTTGTTTTACGGCATCTGAAACTGGTTGTTTAGTTTCATTATCAAGATAGCTGATTACACGTGTAACGCTCGTAGTTTCCTTGGTACCAGTATATGTTTTTTGGCTTAAAGTATATGGTACATAGACATCTTCATTAGTTGTCTTGCCAGTGATAGTTGAAACATCCGGAGCATTCTTCTCATCAACAGATTTTACACCAGTTGTCCAAGTATCATCGCCCTTCTTGATGCTTGCATCTGGAGTAACTTGAGCAAACTTACCATCGTTATCTGTAGTCCAAGCAATTAATGGTTGTTTCTTGTTGTCAGTATCAACCACATAAGTAGTATTGCCTTGAGCATCTTCACCATCAGCCTTAGCATTTACCATTTGACCAGTTACCACATCAACATATGCAGTACCAGTGTAGTTTACAGTTTGAACAGTCGATTCTTTTAATTCCGCACCGTTTTGATCATTTTCAACATAGTGAATAGTACGAGTTGCTGTCTTAGTGAGATCATCTTTAGAAACTTTACTGTTTGATGGAACATTTGGAGTATCAGGAGTTACTGGAACTACTTTATGAGTTAAGTGGACTACAAATGTCTTGCCGTCTTTACCAAATTTACCGAAATCAACATCACTAAATGTGTCACCAGATAAAACAGTTGCATTAGTATCATCAGGAGTACCATCGGTTACATTAACAAACTTGTATCCTTGATCTTCTAATGACTTTACAATACTTGCTCCATCTTTAAAGTTAACATCATCATTTTCTTTACCAGTTACAGTTTGATCAGTAACAGTAGAAATGTATGACTTAGTTGTATCGTCGTAGAACTTAAGAGTATTTGTTACTTCTTGAGGCATACCGTAAACTACTACAGTTTCGTAATTGTCAGGTAAAATTGCACTAAGTCCGTTTTGTTTATAGTTATTTGATAACTCACCGTTTTGAACAAGATCTTCTTTGTACTGCAATTTAGCAGTTACAGAAGTTCCATCTGCTCCCTCAGTGATTCCAGGAACATTTGAAGATTTAATAGAAGCAGTGTAGCCATCCTCAACTGGAGAAACAACTGTAGCATATGGATCAGTAACGGTATTACCTTGAGCATCAGTATAAACCCAACCAGAGTCTTCACTTACACTTTGTGCATTCTTAATATACTCTAAAGTTTGATCAGCATTATGTGTTAAAGCATATTTTTGAATTTCTTCAATCTTGTCATCGGTGATATCAAGAGTAAGTTTACGAGTTAAATTAAGGTTTTGTGTTTTAACAATTTGATTACCATTTTCATCAAGTACTGGAGTACCGTCTTCGTAAACATATTTAATGGTATTGGTATGGCTGCCAACCACTTCCATTTGGGTCTTGTGTGGGAACCAGATTTGTTGACTAGCACGTTGAGTAGAAATACCGTAGTATGGTGCATCGTTACCAGTTAATGGGGTACCATCATAATTGTGAACTTGGTTAGCTCTAATTCCACTTGTTAAGTCGGTACCTTTAATTGATACATCAGGGTTTGCCTGATTATTCCAAATATCTTTAGTTTGGAATCCGCTCATTGGAATATTAACGCCATTAACGTTTAACCAAATTTGCTTAGAACCATCAGACTTAATTTTTTGATAAACAACGTAATCAGTACCATCTACACTAAATACACCTTTACTACCACTCATATAAATTAAGTTAGCAGTATATTGGTTCGATGTTGTATTGATCATATCTCCACCAATTGGCATCCAGCCAGTAGTTGGACCACCACTTGAGTAACGCTGTAAGTTAAGCATTAATGGATCATGGATATCAATTCTAGTGTTAGATGTACCTAATGGGAATGAAATTAATTCAGCATAGAAGTTAGTGTTGTCATCACGGATATCTACAATTGCACCAGTTTTGGAGGTAAAAGCAGCATTGGTATTAGAATTTTGTGAGTCTAACGAAACAACATCATCATAATTATTGTTGCCACGACCTTCAAGAATAACTCTAAATGTTGCAAATTGACCAACAGTGATGTTACCGCCTTCGTTTACACCAATATAGTTATAGCCACTAAAGCTACCTGAAGCGCCAACAGTATTACCAAGTGCGTTAGTAGTAGTCTTTCCAACAGAATGGAAATAAGTTACAGCGTGATCATCAATATTAATATTACTATTAGCAGCTAAATCAAGGGCAACACCACGGCCTTTGTTTTCAAAGTGAACGTTTGCACTATCACCAACGTTAAAATTAGAGTTATTACCTAAAATAACACCATCACGTCCAGTGAAGTTCAAAGTTGAATACTGACCTAAATTAATTTGACCTGATCCATCGCCACGATCACGAGCGCTATAGCCGCCAAAAACATCAGTATCAGTAACATAAGGTCTCATACCAGTCATGGCAATACCTTGACCGATACTCGTATTTAATGTAACAACTGACTTATAACCAGTAGTGAGGTTACCATTACCCACAGCGAAAATACCTGCATTGTGATAACGAGCAGTAGTATTTAAATCGTTGTTAGTATTCATATTAATAGTCAACTGACCGCCGTCAGCAACGTTAACTGTACCATTATTTGCTAAATGAATACCATCACCGATTGCTGAACGATTAATAGTCAAGTTAGCATCAACTGCTACATTAACCTTAGAACCACTAAAGTTTGCATAATTCCAGCCTTTAACTGCCCAACCATTTTGATTACTGCTACCACTTGCCCAACTTGTACCTTGTGTTCCAATCTTACCAGTACCTGTCTGATCATTTAAAGCCGCATTAGCTTCATCAACAGTTGCACCTTTGATAAGTGAGTTATTTTCATTGACATTAGAAGTAACATTACCCTTAATGTTAACAGTACCATTACCAGAAACAGCACCATTGATAGTAATATCTTGAAGAGTTAAGTTACCAGAATTATTAAGAGATTTTTGACCTAAGTTAAGGACAGCAGCGTCATTAATACCAACAATCGCAAAAGTATTGGTAATTGCTAAATCAACATTAGAAGCATCAATACTTCTATCGATGTTAACACCAGCTACTCCACTATTAATTGCTTGTTGAAGTGCACTTGCACTAGTTACAAGTTTGTAATTATTGTTCTTAGCCTGAGTATTAGTAGTAGCTGAACTTGCACGTGGAGTTGCAGCCAATGCTTTACTTTCACTCAATGCTGAGGCTGAAAATAATGCTGCAGTTGAAGATTGATTAGTATTGAAAGTCGTAGTGTTTACTGAAGTAGTTTTATCAGTACTAGTAGTTGATGCTGACTTAACCGAGTTAGCAGTATCAGTAGTTGCTTTAGTAGTTGCAACTTTAGATTCTACCTTTTGCGCATCAGTAGTTTTATTTTCAGTTGACTTACTATCACTACTTTCCTGAGTTGCATCAGTGTTAGCCTTGTCTTCAGTACTCTTATCTGCTACTGCATCAACTTTATTATCTTCAGTTGCTTTAGTAGTATCTGACGTCTTGCTCTCAGTTGCATCAGTAGTTGATGCAGCCTTGTCTTCACTAGAGGTTTCTGCAAATGTACCTTCATTTTTAGACGCACTAAAAGAAGCTACCTTGCTATCTTGACCCTCCATCGTAGTACCAGTAGTTTTGCTTGACTTATTTTGATCTTCAGAAACAACTTGGTTATAAGCTTTTTGCTTATTTTGTTCATCATTTTTTGATGTTACATCAGTTGTGCCTTTTTCAGTATCAGTTGTTGCATCGGCACGTACAGTTTGAACATTTTGCATGCTCAATATAGCTGTACCAACCAATACAGAAGCTGCACCAACAGAAAACTTACGGATTGAAAAACGTTCTTGTTTATCATCCATTTTTCTTAAACGTTCTTGGTAGTTATTCTTAGATAACATCCCTCTTTACCTCCGTTTAATATCATATAATCACACATTTTGGTCATACTATTTAAATGTTAGTGTTATTATAACAAATATTTTTTATTCCAAAAATAGGTCAAGTAGTTATTTAATTCAATATATTATCTATTATAA
>SKEH01000509.1_pt1 | contig 22743 bp, 11 predicted proteins | sample 4826571 | NCBI WGS metagenome assembly SKEH01 (sample SAMN11008814, study PRJNA524170) | human gut metagenome | biome: Human fecal sample; material: Feces; isolation source: fecal sample from pouch patient p29 | host: Homo sapiens | place: Israel: Tel-Aviv | collected 2016-09-14 | reverse complement strand
CGCTTTCGTCGTTCATTCTTAAACGTTCGGTAAAACTGGCCTTAGCAGGCGCGCCGTTAATACTGGCTGTGAGTGCGTTGGTGCTGACGTTGTGGGGAAGCGATAAAATCGTTGCTACCGGCGTGGCAATTATCTGGGGGCTAACTTTTGCATTGGTTCCGGTCGGCTGGTCAACGTGGATCACCCGCTCACTGGCCGATCAGGCAGAAAAAGCCGGGTCAATTCAGGTGGCGGTTATTCAGCTTGCTAATACCTGTGGCGCGGCAATCGGCGGTTATGCGCTGGATAATATTGGTCTGACTTCGCCGTTGATGTTGTCCGGCACATTGATGTTGCTGACGGCGTTATTGGTCACCGCAAAGGTGAAAATGAAGTAACGTATTTACAGGAGGGGTTACTGCTCTGGCGGGAAGCTCTCCTGTTCTTCCCCTGATAACCATTGATCAGGTATTGTTCTTATCTTGTTGTTATTTCCATTATTCCGCCTGTATTCATCATTTGCTAATCATGAATCATCATTTTCTCTCATGTTAAAGAAAGGTCATTTAATCTGAACGCATAGCGACAGGGATGACAAATGGCAGGGAAAGCGCATGGGAATGGCGATCGTCGGGGCGATAACACCATATGTGGATTGGGGGATCGTTTACGTCGTCTGACCGCAGGTATTTGCCTGATAACACAAACTATTTTCCCTGTTATGGCTGCTGCCCCTACGCATATTAATCCTGCGCACTCGGATACTGCCGCGTCACTGATCCTGCCGAACGTTAAAACTATTCCATATACCCTGGGTGCGTTGGAATCGCCACCAACGGTCGCGGCACGCTTTGGTATCACCGTTGATGAATTACGTCGCCTGAATCAGTTCCGTACCTTTGCGCGGGGCTTTGACAATGTGCGTCAGGGCGATGAAATAGATGTGCCCCTCATTAACAGTAATAGCCCCGAAGCGCGCAACCTGAAAGCAATGCAGATGGAGCGCGACGGCAAAGATCCGCAAATGCAGGTCGCGGAAATGGCGCAGCAAAGCGGAACACTTTTAGCTCGCGATATGGACAGCGAACAGGCGGCGAGTATGGCGCGTGGCTGGGTGGCTTCTTCTGCATCTGCGCAGGCAACGGACTGGCTCAGTCGTTGGGGAACTGCCCGGGTATCTCTTGGTGTGGATGAAGATTTCAGCCTTAAAAGCTCGTCATTTGAATTTCTCCATCCCTGGTACGAAACGCCGGATAACCTGGTCTTCAGCCAGCACACACTTCACCGTACGGATAATCGCACTCAAACCAACCACGGTATCGGCTGGCGTTATTTCACATCGAGCTGGATGTCTGGCGTCAATATGTTTATCGATCATGACCTGACCCGCTATCACACCCGAACCGGGATGGGCGTTGAATACTGGCGCGATTACCTGAAACTGAGCGGCAACGGTTATCTGCGCCTGAGTAACTGGCGTAGTGCACCGGAACTCGACAATGACTATGAAGCACGTCCGGCGAACGGTTGGGATCTTCGCGCCGAAGGCTGGTTACCGGCCTGGCCGCAGCTGGGCGGCAAGGTGGTCTATGAACAATATTATGGCGATGAAGTGGCGCTGTTTGGTAAAGACGAGCGTCAAAATGATCCTCACGCGATTACCGCAGGTTTGAGTTATACCCCTGTTCCTCTGATCTCCTTTAGTGCCGAGCAACGGCAGGGCAAACAGGGAGAAAACGACACCCGAATTGGTATGGAGTTGACGTTGCAACCCGGCCATTCACTGCAAAAACAGCTCGATCCGGCTGAAGTTGCAGCACGACGTAGCCTTGTGGGCAGTCGCTATGACCTGGTCGATCGTAATAACAATATTGTCCTCGAATATCGCAAGAAAGAGCTGGTGCGGCTGACGCTGACCGATCCGTTGAAAGGCAAGCCGGGTGAGGTTAAATCGCTGGTTTCTTCCTTACAAACCAAATATGCGCTGAAAGGTTATGACATTGAAGCCGCCTCCCTGCAATCAGCGGGCGGAAAAGTAGCTGTTTCCGGCAAGGATATTCAGGTCACTATTCCTCCCTACCGATTCACGGCAATGCCTGAAACCGACAACACTTACCCGATAGCGGTTACAGCGGAAGATTCGAAAGGAAATTTCTCCCGGCGTGAAGAAAGTATGGTGGTCGTGGAAAAACCCACATTAAGCCTCGCCGGTTCAACGCTTTCTGTCGATCTGCAAATCCTGCTTGCTGATGGAAAATCAACCTCAACGCTGACCTATACCGCGCGAGATTCCAGCGGCAAGCCAATCCCAGGTATGACGTTAAAAACACAGGTGAAAGGTTTGCAGGATTTCGCCTTAAGCGAATGGAAAGACAACGGTAACGGAACCTATACCCAAATAGTTACCGCCGGGAAGACGTCTGGCGCGTTATCGCTGATGCCGCAATTTAACGGCGATGATATCGCTAAGACGCCAGCACTGATTGCTATCGTGGCGAATACAGCATCCCGCGCTGACTCCACGATTGAGACAGACCAGGATAATTACGTCGCGGGTAAGCCGATAGTCGTTAAAGTGACCCTGAGAGATGATAACGGCAACGGGGTTACCGGACGAAAAGAACTTCTCAAACAAACCGTTAAAGTTGACAACACGAAGGCTGATGCCGTTAGTGCCTGGACGGAAGAAAGTGAGGGAATTTACAAAGCAAGCTATACGGCCCATCTCATTGGCGACAAATTAACGGCCCAGCTGACGATGCCCGGCTGGCAAACCAAACATTCGGATGCGTTCAGTATTGCGGGTGATAAAGATACCGCCAAAATCGCTGCGATGCAGATCACCGCGAATAACGCAGTTGCCAGACGCGATCACAATACCGTCGCTGTGACGGTCAGGGATGTGCATCAAAATTTACTGCAGGGACAAAATGTTACCTTCACGGTCGTGAATGGTGCGGCGGTTTTTGCCGATCCAAATGGCGGTATTGTGACGACAGATAAAGACGGGATTGCCAGCGTTAACCTTGCCAGTGACCAGGCGGTAAACAGTCTTATCAAGGCCGAGACCAATGGCAGTAGTCAGTCTGTGGAAGTGAGCTTTATTACTGGCGATATCTCTCAGCTGACCTCCACCATCAAGACAGACGATGTGTCATACACCGCGGGTGGCAAGATAAAAGTGTCAGTTACCCTTATGGATGAGCAGAAAAACCTGGTGAAAGGGATGGCTTCGCTGCTGGCGGGTAGCGGTGTGGTCGAGGTGAGCGGTACAGATAAAAATGAAACGGGTAACTGGAGCGAAGAGTCTGATGGCGTTTACACCACCACCCGAACCGCGAAGATTGCTGGCGATCGCCATTACGCCACGCTGAAACTATCGACATGGAGTAGCGCGCAGCAATCCGATGCGTATGCCATCCGCGAAAGCGGAGCTGTGTTGGCTTATTCCTCCATCGTTACCGACAAAACGACCTACACCGCGGGCGGCGCGATAAAAGTTACGGTAACACTCAAGGATAGCTATGAAAACCTGGTCGGGGGGCAACGAGACGCTATCAACCTGGCTATCCAGCTGCCAAATACAAAAGCGGAAAGCATCGCCTGGAATGAAGATCAAAAAGGAATTTATACCGCAACGTATACCGCCTTACTCCCTGGCACCGGTTTAAAAGCACAGCTACAGATGTCCGGCTGGGCGAACGCTCTGACTTCAAATGATTACAGTATTAGTGGCGATGCCGCCAGCGCACAAATTGTCGCGATGCAAGTGACAACGGGTAACCCGGATGTGCTGGCGAATGGCAGCGATCGACATACAGTGAATGTCCGGGTGGAAGATCAGTTTGGCAATGTGCTGCCGGAGCAGACCGTCACCTTTACGGTGACGAAGGGGGCGGCTGTATTTGCCAATGCAGGGCAGAGCGCAGGTATCAGGACGGATGCGCATGGCATGGCAGAGGTTGATCTGAGCAGTACCGTAGCGGATGCCAGCACTGTTGAGGCTAAGATCAATCAAAGCAGCGATAGTAAAACGGTGAACTTTGTTGCTGATGTTAGCACGGCGCAGGTCGCGGAGCTGGTGGTCATTAAGGATGGTTCAGAGGCGGACGGTTCGACGGCGAACACGCTGCGGGTGAAGGTCACCGATGCGTTCGGTAATACGCTTGCCGGGCAGACGGTCAGCGTGTTGGCGGACAACGGTGCAACGGTCGCTCCGACGGTGATTACAGAGCCGGACGGCACGGTGGAGATCTCAGTCACCAGCCAGACCGCCGGAACCAGTGTGGTCACCGCCAGCGTCAACAACAGCAGCCAGAGCCGGAACGTGACGTTTGTCGCCGATGTCAGGACGGCGAAGATCGCTGATCTGGTAGTCACCCGGGATAACTCAGTGGCAGACGGTGCAATGGCGAACACGCTGCGGGTGAGGGTCACAGATGCGTTCGGGAATACGCTTGCCGGGCAGACGGTCAGCGTGATGGCAGACAACGGTGCCACGACTGCTCCGACGGTCACCACGCAGCCGGACGGCACGGTGGAAATCAGTGTCACCAGCCAGACGGCGGGAGTCAGTACTGTCACTGCCAGCATTAACAGCAGCAGCCTGATCCGGAACGTAACGTTTGTCGCGGATGTCAGGACGGCGCAGATAGCGAGTCTGGAGGTTACCCGGGATAACTCAGTGGCTGACGGCGCAATGGCGAACACGCTGCGGGTGAAGGTCACCGATGCGTTCGGGAATGCGCTGAATGGACAGACGGTCAGCGTGATGGCGGACAACGGCGCAACGGTTGCCCCGACGGTGATCACCGAGCCGGACGGCACGGTGGAAATCAGTGTCACCAGCCAGACGGCGGGAGTCAGTGCAGTCACTGCAACCATCAACAGCAGTAGTCAGAGTCAGAACGTGACATTTATCGCCGATGTCAGGACGGCGAAGATCGCGGATCTGGTGGTCATTAAGGATGGTTCAGAGGCAGACGGTTCGACGGCGAACACGCTGCAGGTGAAGGTGACCGATGCGTTCGGGAATGCACTTGCCGGACAGACGGTCAGCGTGATGGCAGGCAACGGTGCCACGACTGCTCCGACGGTCACCACGCAGCCGGACGGCACGGTGGAGATCAGTGTCACCAGTCAGACCGCCGGAGCCAGTACAGTCACCGCCAGCATTAACAACAGCAGCCTGAGCCAGAACGTGACGTTTGTCGCCGATGTCAGCACGGCGAAGATCGCTGATCTGGTGGTCATTAAGGATGGTTCAGAGGCAGACGGTTCGACGGCGAACACGCTGCGGGCGAGGGTAACCGATGCATTCGGTAATGCACTTGCCGGACAGACGGTCAGCGTGATGGCAGGCAACGGCGCAACGGTTGCCCCGACGGTGATCACCGAGCCGGACGGCACGGTGGAAATCAGTGTCACCAGTCAGACGGCGGGAATCAGTGCAGTCACAGCCAGCATCAACAGCAGCAGTCAGAGCCGGGACGTGACATTTATCGCCGATGTCAGGACGGCGAAGATCGCTGAACTGGAGGTCATCCGGGATAACGCGGTGGCAGACGGTTCGACGGCGAATACGCTGCAGGTGAAGGTCACCGATGCTAACGGTAATACGCTTGCCGGACAGGCGGTCAGCGTGTTGGCAGGCAACAGCGCAACGGTTGCTTCGACGGTGACCACAAAGCCGGATGGCACGGTGGAGATCAGTGTCACCAGTCAGACGGCAGGCACCAGTACAGTCACTGCCAGCATCAACAGCAGCAGCCTGAGCCGGAACGTGACGTTTGTCGCCGATGTCAGCACGGCAAAAATAGCGGATCTGGTCGTTATCCAGGATAACTCAGTGGCTGACGGCGCAATGGCGAACACGCTGCGGATGAGGGTCACGGATGCATTCGGTAATACGCTTGGCGGACAGACGGTCAGCGTGACGGCAGACAACAGTGCAATGGTCGCTTCGACTGTCATCACAGGGCCGGACGGTACGGTGGAGATCAGTGTCACCAGCCAGACGGCGGGGATCAGTATTGTCACTGCATCCATCAACAACAGCAGCCTGAGCCGGGACGTGACGTTTGTTGCCGATGTCAGGACGGCGAAGATCGCTGATCTGGTGGTCATTAAGGATGGTTCAGAGGCGGACGGTTCGACGGCGAACACGCTGCAGGTGAGGGTCACCGATGCGTTCGGTAATGCGCTTGCCGGGCAGACGGTCAGCGTGTTGGCGGACAACGGCGCAACGGTCGCCCCGACGGTCACCACGCAGCCGGACGGTACGGTGGAGATCTCTGTTACCAGCCAGACGGCGGGAGTCAGTGCAGTCACTGCAACCATCAACAGCAGTACTCAGAGTCAGAACGTGACATTTATCGCCGATGTCAGGACGGCGAAGATCGCGGATCTGGTGGTCATTAAGGATGGTTCAGAGGCGGACGGTTCGACGGCGAACACGCTGCGGGCGAGGGTGACCGATGCGTTCGGCAATGCACTTGCCGGGCAGGCGGTCAGCGTGATGGCAGGCAACAGCGCAACGGTCACTCCGACGGTCACCACGCAGTCGGACGGTACGGTGGAGTTCAGTGTCACCAGCCAGACGGCAGGAACCAGTACAGTCACCGCCAGTATCAACAGCAGCAGCCTGAGCCGGGACGTGACGTTTATTGCGGATGTCAGGACGGCGCAGATCGCGGTGCTGGAAGTGACGCAGGATTACGCCGTGGCAGATGGTTCGACGGCGAACACGCTGCGGGCGAGGGTGACCGATGCGTTCGGTAATGCGCTTGCCGGGCAGACGGTCAGCGTGTTGGGAGGCAACGGCGCAACGGTGTCTCCGACGGTCATCACAGGGCCGGACGGCACGGTGGAGATCAGTGTCACCAGTCAGACGGCGGGAGCCAGTACTGTCACTGCCAGCATCAACAGCAGCAGCCTGAGCCGGAACGTGACGTTTGTCGCGGATGTCAGGACGGCGCAGATCGCGGTGCTGGAAGTGACGCAGGATTACGCCGTGGCAGATGGTTCGACGGCGAACACGCTGCGGGCGAGGGTGACCGATGCGTTCGGGAATGCACTTGCCGGGCAGACGGTCAGCGTGACGGCAGGCAACGGCGCAACGGTGTCTCCGACGGTCATCACAGGGCCGGACGGCACGGTGGAAATCAGTGTCACCAGCCAGACGGCGGGAGTCAGTGCAGTCACTGCAACCATCAACAACAGCACCGCGAGCCAGAACGTGATGTTTATCGCCGATGTCAGGACGGCGAAGATCGCGGATCTGGTGGTCACCCGGGATAACTCAGTGGCTGACGGCGCAATGGCGAACACGCTGCAAGTGAAGGTTACCGATGCTAACGGTAATACGCTTGCCGGGCAGACGGTCAGCGTGTTGGCGGACAACAGCGCAACGACTGCCCCGACGGTAATCACAGAGCCGGACGGGACGGTGGAGATCTCAGTCACCAGCCAGACCGCCGGAACCAGTACTGTCACTGCAACCATCAACAGCAGTAGTCAGAGTCAGAACGTGACGTTTATCGCCGATATCAGGACGGCGCAGATCGCTGATCTGGTGGTCATTAAGGACGGCTCAGTGGCAGACGGTTCGACGGCGAACATGCTGCGGGTGAGGGTGACGGATGCGTTCGGTAATGCGCTTGGCGGCCAGACGGTCAGCGTGTTGGCGGACAACGGCGTAACGACTGCCCCAACGGTGATCACCGAGCCGGACGGCACGGTGGAAATCAGTGTCACCAGCCAGACGGCGGGAGTCAGTGCAGTCACTGCAACCATCAACAGCAGTAGTCAGAGTCAGAACGTGACATTTATCGCCGATGTCAGCACGGCGAAGATCGCTGATCTGGTGGTTATTAAGGATGGTTCAGAGGCGGACGGTTCGACGGCGAACACGCTGCGGGTGAGGGTGACCGATGCGTTCGGGAACACGCTAGCCGGGCAGACGGTCAGCGTGTTGGCGGACAACGGCGCAACGACTGCCCCGACGGTCATCACAGAGCCGGACGGTACGGTGGAGATCTCAGTCACCAGCCAGACGGCGGGAGTCAGTGCAGTCACTGCCAGCATCAACAGCAGCAGCCAGAGCCGGAACGTGACGTTTGTCGCCGATGTCAGGACGGCGCAGATCGCGGATCTGGTGGTTATTAAGGACGGTTCAGAGGCGGACGGTGCGACGGCGAACACGCTGCGGGCGAGGGTGACCGATGCATTCGGTAATGCGCTTGCCGGGCAGACGGTCAGCGTGTTGGCGGACAACGGCGCAACGGTCGCCCCGACGGTCACCACGCAGCCGGACGGTACAGTGGAGATCTCTGTTACCAGCCAGACGGCGGGGATCAGTGCGGTCACAGCCAGCATCAACAACAGCAGTCTGAGCCGGAACGTGACATTTATCGCCGATGTCAGCACGGCGAAGATCGCTGATCTGGTGGTCATTAAGGATGGTTCAGAGGCAGACGGTTCGACGGCGAATACGCTGCAGGTGAAGGTCACCGATGCTAACGGTAATACGCTTGCCGGACAGACGGTCAGCGTGTTGGCAGGCAACAGCGCAACGGTCACTCCGACGGTGACCACCAAGCCGGACGGCACGGTGGAGATATCTGTAACCAGCCAGACGGCGGGAATCAGTGCAGTCACTGCCAGCATCAACAGCAGCAGTCAGAGCCGGAACGTGACGTTTATCGCCGATGTCAGGACAGCGAAGATCGCGGACCTGGTGGTCATTAAGGACGACTCAGTGGCAGACGGTGCAATGGCGAATATGCTGCGGGCGAGAGTCACCGATGCGTTCGGTAATGCGCTTGCCGGGCAGACGGTCAGCGTGTTGGCGGGCAACAGCGCAACGGTTGCTCCGACGATGACCACAAAGCCGGATGGCACGGTGGAGATCAGTGTCACCAGCCAGACGGCGGGCACCAGTACAGTCACCGCCAGCATCAACAACAGCAGCCAGAGCCAGAACGTCACCTTTGTACCTGGTGATGCATCGCAACTCACTTCAATCGTTGAAACAAATAAGTCGAACTATACGGTTGGAGAGACAATCACCATCACGGTAACGCTCCGGGATGCGTTCGATAATCTGGTAACCGGTGCAGCTTCACAGTTAGCCGCTGATGGTGTGCTGACGGTGGCTGGCACTGACCCGTCAGAAATGGGAAGCTGGGTTGAATCAGGTGGCGTGTATACCACAACCCGAATGGCGACGATTGCCAGTACCAATCAGCACGCCAACCTGCAATTGCAGACGTGGAGTGATGGCGTAACGTCAGATCGCTATGACATCCAGTCCGGTTCTCCGGCGCAAGCCACATCAACTATCGCTACGGATAAAAACGCCTACACCGCTGGCGACACTATAACCGTCGCCGTGACGCTGAAAGACGCGCACGGTAACCTGGTTGAAGGGGGCGAGTCCTTACTGTCTGGTGATAACGTAATAGTGGAAGGAGCCGTACGTTCAGGAGGATGGTCTGAAAACGCCGGTGTTTATACTGCTACATGGTCGGCGCAAATGGCGGGAGACTCTCACCACGCGACGCTGAAGTTGTCTGAATGGGGCAGCAGTAAACAATCAGAGAGTTATTCCATCCACAGCGGTGCTCCGGTGCAGGCAAATTCTGCTATCAGGACAGATAAATCGGCATATATCGCCGGGGAGCCATTAACCGTCACAATAACGTTGCGGGATGAGTTTGGTAACCCTGCTTTAGGGCTGACATCAGAAGTCATCGAGTCTTATATTGATAGTTTCGCGGTAGGCGGCGCAACTCCCGATTCTATGCGGTGGGTCGAGCAGAATAATGGTGAATATACCATTGTCTGGACAGCATGGGTTGCCGACGAAAATCTGGTTGCCAGTCTGAAATTAAAAACATGGGCAACGGAGATTAAGTCCTCGCTATACGGGATACAACCAGGTGCAGCGGCAAAAACTCAATCAACGATTGTCGCGGACAAAACGATATATATCGCTGGGGATAGCATAACGGTGACCGTTGTTCTTAAAGATGCCCAGGGTAACTTTATTACTGATGGTGTTGTTCAGCTTAATGAGGAAAACGTACAAGTCAGGAATGCGGATCCTATCCAGGGCAATAATTGGGTTTACAACGGCAATGGGCAATATCAAAGACAGTATATGGCGCATTTTGCGGAAGCGAATTTGAATGCGCAACTGAAGATGGCTGGTTGGAGCGATGCCAATTATTCAAACAATTACACTATTAAACCAGGTGAAGTGAGTCCGCTTGGTTCACAGCTTCGTATACGAGAAGTTTTAGTAGTGGAAGGGGCGGATTTACCTGTCAGTGCTTTATTAGTTGATGATTTTGGAAATCCGGTGGATAACGGTCTGGATTTGCTGGATGATGCAGTGTACTTACAAAATGTAGAAAAAAAAGAAGGGGAAAAATGGAGATATGTGGGTGATGGAATATATGAACGTACATATATGGCCTACCAAGAAGGAGAAAATTTAACTTCATTTATGGAGATTAAAGGTTGGCGTATATACGGACAACCATCCTATACCATCCTTCCTTTTGTGGAAGTCGAGTTACTGAGTGTTAATGGTGTAAAATTCAGGGCGACAGATGGTTTTCCAGAAACAGGGTTTGATGGTGCAAAATTCACGCTGTTACTAACCCATAATATGAAAAATACGGATTATAATTGGACGGCTGGGATTTATGGAATTAATGTTGACAGTAATGGAGAAGTAACATTATCTGTGCTGATAAGAAGTGAAGTTACTATTACTGGGAAACCCAAGAATGGTAAAGGGAATGATGTTGTATTTAAATTCAAGATTAAAAAATGGTTTACTAGTTTAGGTGCTACCAGTAGTAATACCTGGGATATCATAAATACTTCATGTAGTTATGGTCAAATGCCGTCATCTTTAGAATTAGCGCAGCGGCCAAGCGGTGGGGTAGTACCGCGAAAAGTAGGTACGTTGTGGGGCGAATATGGTAATTTAAAAACTTATGGGAACGCTTTTAGCGGTACGGATTATTGGACAAGCACTCAGCTCATGGGAGTACACGAGAAATTTAATCCTGAAACTGGTATATCAGAGCTTGGGACAGGAAAGTCTTCTGGCTTGTGCGTAGAGTATTATTAACGAAGTAATTACTAAATTGCCCTGCATCAGCAGGGCAATTTATATTCGTTATTACGCAGAAGTACGCATCACACCGATAGTATTAAATTCATTTTTTACACTGAGCAAACGGGGGTCATGAAGCAAAACATTTGACCATAAATCATTGTCTTTAATTAATTGTTGCCAGCGCTTTTCATATTCTTTTTTACCATACACAGTGTAAATCAACGGCAAAATCACACCATTGATTTTGTTGGTGTTAATATTTGCCAGTAACTTCATAATGTCATTTTTTATAGATGCGCCATAGATCAGAAATTTCGTATAAAGCGAGTTAACACAGGTGTAATCAAGACCATGTTCAGGCTCAAGTTTAAGCAATAAACTTTTGGCTTTGTCATTATGTCCTTTCAGTGCCATGAACATAGCCAGAATAGAGGTAATAATTGGATTATTACAGGTGTTTTGACTGTTAAGATTTAATGCAAAAGATATCGCGTTATCGAGGGGGGATGTGTAATAAAGTATAATTAATTTAAGAATGCTTATACCCATTTTATTGGGTTCAAGAGCAATACTTTTTTCTATTAGATTAAATGCTCTTGCAAGGTCACCGTTCAAAAAACATAGCAGAGACTGATAATAATAAACGTCTGGCGAATTAGGTTTGAGTAAATGTGCTTGCTTAAATAGCACATTAGACACTGAATGTTCATCTTTTAGCCCACTGATTAAACCCAGTAAACCCAATGCCTGAGAATTTGAAGGGTTAATTTCAAGAGCCTTTTCAATGGAGGTTACTGCCGTAGTTATTGCTTGTTTTTGTTCACTGAGTCCAAGGAGGGCTAATGATATATGGCATTCCGCCAGGCAACAGTAGGGCAAGGTATTTTGCGGTTGCGTACTCACACAATCTCTAAATATTACTAATGCTCGTTTCAAACTCTCTGGTGTATAACGATACATTTCCATTCTGCCATTCATATACATAACAGCAGAATCCAGAGATGGCATTTGTTGTGTATTAATAGATTTAAAATTAATATTGGGTATTTTTTCAATAAGAATATTAATTACTTGTGATAATAATACGGAAAGAGGATTATCGGGGTTGAAATCAATACTTTGATGATCAATCAATTTATGTGTTCTGGCATGAATTAACTCAATAAATAAACGCCAGTTTTTACCATAGTGAACGACCTGACCCATAATATAATATTCTGGACCTGTTTTATTGATAAACTGATGGATAGTGGAAAAATCACTGGCCTCATTTGTTACCGAAGCGGGTAAAATATCTAAACCACAAAAAGCATATTTTGAAAGGCCCTGGACAAGTTCGTAATGGAGTTTTAGAACATTGATCGAACCTTCAGTACGAAAGGGAAAAACGGCAAGAGTAGTGGTCGACTTTACCGGTTCATTATCGGTCACAATCACAATAGGTACAGTAAAACGGTATCCACGACCATAGACCGTTTCGATATACTTACACTGTTTATTCTCATGCAAAAGTTTGCGCAATGCATAAATACATCGTGTTAGAGATTCATCACTGGCAACACTCGCGCTCCAGACCTTATCGATAATCTCTTCTTTGCTAACAATTTCACCGTCAGCATTAAGCAATAGAATAATAACGCCAAGTTCTTTCGGGGGAATATGATATTCTTTGTTTTTGAATAATAATATTCCATTGTTTTTTAATACAAAGTCGCCAAATATATATTGTTGTGTATTATTTTTTCCATGTTGCAGTTGCATAGAACGCTCCTTCCGTTTTCTCTATTCATAGTATTAATTTGATCAATATAAAATAAAGTATTGGCAGAATTGCTCTATCAAAAAACGCTCATTTTGTAAGATTGTGATGAAGAAATGAATGAAAGCTGATGCTTAATAATATGAAACGCTGGTCCCATTTTTCGGGACCAGATAGTGGGCGATAATTGTGGATGTTACTTAATCAGAAACGTAAATAATCTTTTGCTGAATCAAACAACGCAGTAATGGTTGAAGATAATAATTTGATAATTGTATCGTAGGTGGAGTTGGCTGTACTGTATTTAGTCGTGATAACCTGCACGTCGGTTTTCATGTTTTCTGCCTGGCTGTTATAACCCGCCAGCCATGCCTGGTATTCAGCCGTGCTTATTTCGTAGCCGGTGAATTCTTTAGATATATTTTTTTCCTTCCCTTTATCGTCCCTATGCACCATTGAGTCTGAAGACTGACTCATACTGTCTATAATCTGAGGGTTGGGAATAATAACATACAGACCGCTACCTTGCGGTTCAACTTCGACAATCGGAGAAGGTGTGCGGTGTTTGGGATCGGGTGGAATTACCGGAAGTCCTAAAGCGGCGCACCATTTTTCTGCTTCTTCCAGTGGAACGCCAATTTTGTCCGCAGGTGCCGGAGGGTATAAAACATAGTCTGGATTGTAATGATAGTGGAAATCACCATTAGGATATTTATCGATATAATAAAAATGCATCAAGGCTTTTTGGAATGCATTGACGTCAAAAACTATCGCATCGCCTTTTTTATTAGAGTGAGTCCATTTTCCCATATTGCTTTGGATATGTTCACTGAAGTCCTGCCAGTATGCGCTCATTATCTCAACGCTATTCGCATAAATTTCGAGGTAGTCGCTACCGAGCACACTCATCAAATCAGCAATATCACTGCATATATATTTATCACTTTTAAATTCGTTTGAACTACTGGCCGTTAAAGTACTGCTGGTTGCTGAACTTCTCACTTCAGGTGCAGAACTATCTAAAGAAGCGATAGCGTGATTTAAGGTACCTTTGGTCGATGCCATTGCACTTGACCCGGTTGTGTTGTCAGCAACGTTAGCCAGGGTTTTTCTCACAGAGTTATGCAAGGTCAATATTTTAGCGGGATCCTTTAATTTTCCGTCAATAGTATTAACATTTTCTGTAAGCTGCAGAACGTTTTTTATCAGCGAATAACTTTCGTGTAAGAGCGCAGATCCCTTCTCTGACAGGTTCTCAGTTGGGAAATTTCTGAGCATGTTTTTAACGAAGTTGAGTTGTATGTCATGCTGGCATTTCCAGTCTTCATTTCGCGGGCTACGTTCACTGACTAAAGTTGATAGTTTTTCAACATCTTTCTTGAGCATAGCGCCAATATTATTATCCATACTGGCGCTGTTATACAAATTACCCTCGCTTTTGCTGTTTTCCAGTTGATGAGGCTCCTCACTTTGTGAGGATGCCTCTTTAAGAGGAATGTTTGTATTCTGCTGACGTAAAATATCTATATTTAGATTATTATCTTTATTAATCATGTGCCATTCCTCCTTAAATATAACTAACTATTATTGCAATAATTTATGAGCGAATGCCTTGAACGATTGCACTATCAGTATCAATAATGGTTTGTATTATTTGCTGTAATAAATTGAGTGCTTGATCTCTTCCTTGAACATCACGATTAATTTGATCCAGATAGCTACTCATAACTGAATGCATAACATTTTTAGCTTGCTCAGCCAAGTCTTTTTCTGCACGAGTATGTTCTGCTGCCACTGTTCCGCCGTATTGAGATAGATTTGCAATAGACTGAAATAGATTATTGGTATGAGAAATAGAACTGGTAATACCATATCTTAGATTGTGACTATTAATTTTTTCTTTGTCTTTAATTTTATTAGTGATACTTTCTTTTTCTTTTTGTAACTTACTTGATTGCTCTTGTTTGTCATTATCCTCAATATTCTTGTTATTTGATAAATCTTTTTGTTGATTTTCTATTTCGGCAAGTCTGGCTTTCGCATTTGCCATATCTTCTTTTGATTTTATCCGAGTTTGGCTATCTGGTTTGTCTGTATTTTGTTCCTGGTTTTCTGCGATATCATCTATCTTTCCCGCGGGCTTCGCAAGTTCTGCACCTGCCATAAATACAGCTCCCGTAGCATTAATAGCTGAGCCTGCTAATGCACCTGCAAAATTTGCCCAAGAAGCATTTTTTGTTTCGCTACTCTGAAGATGGACAAGCTGTTCAAAAACGATGCTCATGCTAGCATCAGCCTTGGCAGAGGCATTGTACATTGATGTAAAGACTCTTAGAAAGGCCTCCATAATGTTCTGTTGTCTCATCGTCAAATTATCTAACATATCGAGAATATTAAATGTTATGGTTTTCTCTATTGACTCGGTAGACTGACAGGATGATTTTGTTGCTATGGCAGAATTTTGATTTATATTATGTAGTGTATTCTTAGCATAATTAAGACCATCTAGTACCTTACATTGTAATTCAGGAGAGAGAGCACGGACAGACTCTATCAGACTAATAAATTTAGTATTTGTATCAACTTTAATATCATTTGGCGCAAAACTTTGCAGTATTTTTTTAGCTTGTGATACTCTTGTTTCATAAGCAGGTTGTTCATCGAATGTTGTTTTATCGAGATTCTTATTATGAGCTGTATTGTTTATATTGCTAATATTATTGGTCATTTTTGAATCCTCTTATACGATAGAATGAGAAGCAAATTTCAAAGCTTCAGTTCGGTGTTGTAATACACGCACCATCTGAGCTACCTCTTGTTCGACGGTTTTATCTATCCTTTGCATCACTGTAAGCATTTGTTCGCGCGTTTTTGATAGATTGCTTATATCTTGTTGTAGAATTTCGATATCTGCAGACTTACTGGCAGCGTATTGATTCATGCTCGATGTAATTATTGTACAAACGCCCGAGGCAATTTTTTCAAGAAGAATAGTTATTTTTGCAAATATCATTATAAATTGTGATGATGCTTTTATTTTGTCACCGAGAAAATTTAATGCTGACATGATTTTTTTTGATACTGACTTGATCATAGATTCCACGGTGGATTTTATACTGTCAGTTATTTCTTTTGTGATTTCTTCGGCGGCAGTTTTTGAGAGTGCCTTTACAAGTTCACTTATTGCTACTGAACAAATTAATGTTGCACCAATCATTAATGTTACCATAACAATAGAAGCGGCTGCAGATGAGTAAATATCTTGTACTAAATCAATAGTCGTTTGTTGGACACCCAAGGCGTCCAGAAGAGCGCAGATTGCGAGTAGTGTGGGGTCATATTTAGAAATAATACCCGCAAGACCTTCAGTTAGTTTTCCCAAAATCCAACCGGTAGCCGTGGTACCCAGAGTGATTTGACAAATAATATCAACACCTAATACTACTGCCCCCGCGATTCCTCCAATTAGTGCCAGCGCTCCAGCAAAGCTTGCCCCAGCACTTGGAACTGCTGCGACAATACCAATCACAATTAAGGCTGCACTTACGGCAAATGTAACTACAGTAACGACCTCATTAATAATGTTTAAAACTTTTGTCCATGTAGTATAGCTACGCGCTGTTTCATTGAGTTTATTTTCCCTGACATGGTTAATCTCTTTCATTACCTCAGATTGATTTTTAATAGAGTCGCAATTGGTATCACCAATAACTTCCATTACTGAGGTAATCAAAAGGATAAATGTGGCTGTCGCGTTTCTGTTTTTCTGGTTTTCTTGCGTCAGGCAAATATTGGTGGTGAAGTTATTAATCTGTTCTTGCTGTTGAATTTCGTCAAAAATTTCCATACTTTGGCCGATCGCAGCATCAGCATCCATAATGGCTGTATTTAACGATTTCTCAGCTAACGATTTTTTTTGTAATGACAGCGTGAGTGTTTTTTCAGCCGCACTTTTTTGCGTCACTACTTTATTATATTGCGGATCGCCAGGTTGCAGTTGCGAGAGCTCTTGATTCAATGTGTTGACTTTTTTCTCCAGCGATTGCACCTTTTTATCGACCGCATTGTAATTATTATTGGCCTGATGCATGATGTCGTCGGCTTTTTGCGCGGAATCTAATGACGATGAGTAAGCGTCACTTAATTCACGAAACTTATTATGTGCCATTTCGTGTCGAAGCAGGGTGCTGTCAAGGTTATTATGCAAACGTGTTGTAATATCCTGATCGGCAATGCCTGTTAGATTACCCAAAATCATTGTCAGGCGGGCATCGTTCGTCTTTGCTGTAGTGGCGTTGTCGGAATCTGAAACCTGCATTGCAGGCGGAGCAAGCATCGGTTTGTTTTCAAGACGAGCGCGAATATCATTATCAAGGGATTTCGGGTTTTTATTAAGCCGCATGGGATCAACTTGCGTTTTGTTGCTGTCCTGCAGTCTTTTTTCCGCATCGCTATACTGTGTGCGCAATGTTTCGCTGATTTGTTCAAACGTGATCGTTTGTCCCGTAATCGGTGCCGACATAATTCACCTCCTTTTTAAGCTATCATCGGGTGTAATTAATTCTTTTTTATTTAACTCATGGCAGATGTTTATTCCCATCTAAAATGGCATCAACGGGAAAGTAAGTAATGTGTTTATTGTTATTCTTCTCATTTATTTTATCGCCATGGTTATTTTTTAAATCAACCGGGGCTTCCTCATGATATTTCCTGATTAACTCTTCAGGCGTAAAAGAAGCGTTTTTTCCGTTTATGTTCATTTTGCCGACTCACTCTGTTTGAACTTCCTCTTCGGTATTGGCTGTCAAGAGTTCAAGATAAGCAGTAGCCATCTCTTTAACTTTTTCATTTTGGCTGTAGGTTACGACTGTATTAAATAACTCAGTGGCCATTTTAATGTTTTTTAAGCCCATCTGGCATTGGCCCATATAATAAACCAAAGAGAAATCGTTATCGGGAGATAGCATTAAACAGATATGATACATGTCGAATGCCTTTTGATAATCTTTCTTCAACTGACAAACGGCGGCATATCCTTTTAAATAGTTATAATTTTGGAAATCATAAATACAGAGAAATTTAAAAAAGAGCTCAGCTTCGTCAAGTCTTCCTTTTTCATAAAAGTTATAAGCGTAAGCATAAACGCCTTCAAGGGTATCCGGAGTAATGCCATGCAGCTCTGCAAGTGTTGCTCCCATACCTAATGCACGTTCGAACTTACTGGCAATTTCTTTATTTTCTTCTAAATCCAGATTTGCGCTTTCCATCTCTACTCTCTCCTTTCGAACATTCTTTGTTCAGACTTCACCATTTTTTAGAGGGGGGTGATATCAAAATTCGCTCATTTTTATGCCCATCCGTTGGGCTTCCTTTTCTGCATTAAAAACAAGTATTGTTTCAATGAGATAAGATTTTCTATGTGATGAAATGAAAACAATGTAGAGGGAAATTTATCCACAATCCTGATGAACTGGTGCAATTTTGATTGGAATTTGAAAAAGCAGGTGATTTACTGATGTGCGAGCTTAAGTCAGCGGCTGCTGGCCTGAGCGCGGAGGTGTGCGAAATTCACATATCCGGGCATTCCACCTTACCCAGCGCTTCCCAGTAGTTATTCTGATTATTACGCTCCATCGCCACAATAGCTTCGCGGATATGTTGTTTGTTACTCTCATCAGACAACATTAATTTTTCCCACGCTTCGTCTGATAATGACGCCTGTGGCGTGCAAATTTTACGTAAATCTTGCAATACCGTGGTCTTTTCTTTTGCCGACTGTAGAGAACTGAATGGCGATTCGGCCTGAGAAATGGCTGGGAAAGTCAGGAATACGGTAATCATGAGTAGCATCGTTGGCTTCATAGCGGCAACCTTCTGCAAATGTGCATCGAATGAAGCATAAGTGTAGTTTGCTTTTGCCGCTCTCATCATGCTGTACGAAAGGTGTTTGCGTGGTCAGTAAGAAGTGCCAGTTTTATATACCTTTTTCTTCTATTCGATAGCTTTTCGTTTTTTAAATCGGAGTGATCTTGCCATTATAGTCAGTTAACGATTAAAAAAAGGATAAAAAAGTGAAACTGACAACACATCATCTACGGGCGGGGGCCGCATTATTACTGGCAGGAATTCTGCTGGCAGGTTGCGACCAGAGCAGCAGCGATGAAAAGCACATTAAAGTGGGCGTTATTAATGGCGCAGAACAAGATGTCGCGGAAGTCGCTAAAAAGGTGGCAAAAGAGAAATATGGCCTCGATGTTGAATTGGTAGGATTTAGCGGTTCGTTGCTACCGAACGATGCGACAAATCATGGCGAGCTTGATGCGAACGTCTTCCAGCATCGACCCTTTCTTGAACAAGATAATCAGGCGCATGGTTATAAACTGGTAGCGGTGGGAAATACGTTTGTCTTCCCCATGGCGGGTTATTCCAAAAAAATCAAAACCGTGGCGCAAATAAAAGAAGGCGCGACAGTGGCGATCCCCAACGACCCGACCAACCTTGGTCGCGCGCTTTTACTGTTGCAAAAAGAGAAGCTAATTACTCTGAAAGAGGGAAAAGGGTTACTACCTACCGCGCTGGATATAACCGAGAATCCTCGTCATTTGCAGATTATGGAACTCGAGGGGGCGCAGCTCCCGCGCGTACTGGATGATCCCAAAGTTGATGTGGCGATTATCAGCACCACTTACATTCAGCAGACCGGGCTTTCTCCGGTGCACGACAGCGTATTTATTGAAGATAAGAATTCGCCGTATGTGAATATTCTGGTAGCACGGGAAGATAATAAGAATGCAGAAAACGTGAAGGAATTTCTGCAATCTTATCAATCATCCGAAGTCGCTAAAGCGGCAGAAACCATCTTTAACGGTGGCGCGGTGCCTGGCTGGTAATTCTCACTCATCCCGCGCCGGACGATTTATTTTTCTGGCGCGGCGACGGGAATCCATTGAAATCAAAATCACCGATGACAGAATCAGCAGTGTGCCCAGCCAGTCCGGTAATGTGAATGTGATCCCCAGCAACAGCAAAGAGAGCAGCGCGCTACTTAATGGCTCTGCACAGCTCAAAATGCTGGCTTTTGGCCCGCCAATTAATTGTGCTCCTTTCAGGTACAGACTAAATGTCAGGGACGTACCAATGACCACCAAATAAAAAAACGCCAGAATCAAACTGCCGTTAACGACAAAGTTTGTCCCTTGTCTGGCATAAAAAGGCAACAGAATTAGACCGCCGATCAGCATACTCCAGCCGACGACAGGCAACGTGCCATAGCGGGCAATTAGCGTTGAGGGATAGGTGGTATAGAATGCCGCAGCAAATGCCGAGGCAATGCCCCAGAATAACGCGGCAGGAGAGATCGATAATGACGTCGGATTACCGTGTGTCACCAATAAAAAAGTCCCGATCAGCGATGTCAAAATAGCGCAGAAAACCAGAATGCCCGGGCGAGATTTACGCACCAGTGAGAACCAGGCGACGATAATCGTCGGTGAGAGGAATTGCAGCACCGTTGCCGTGGCAGCATTCGATTTTTCAATGGTTAGCAAAAAAGTGAGCTGTACGGTTAGCGCGCCAACCACGGAAAAAATCAGCAGACTAATGGCATCTTTGTGATTGTTAATAATAGAAAAGATTTTATCGCCATGAACAAATGACAGCGTCAGCAGAATCAAACCGGCGAATATCAAACGCGTCATAGTCAAAAACTGCGACGACATCTGGCTTTGCTCCATGATGTATTGCGCGCAGACCCCTGAACTTCCCCACAACACGGCGGCAATCAGAACGTTCAGCATCCCCTTTCTGGTGGAACCCATTTTTCCCTCTGCATACTGTTTTGTCGTTTATGTATGCAGGCATGATAGCAAAAATGGCGAGGATGGCTCTGTTTGCGCCACTCCGATTTTTCTTAGCCCAGACAGGTGAGCTAAATATCTTTAATAAACAGCAGGCAAATCATCGCAATACCCAACATCCCTATCGCCAGCCAGAACAACGCGTGGTAGCTCCAGATTTCAACCATAATTCCGTCAACAGAGCCGGCGATAATCCAGCCGACGCGTGAAGTATTTGCATATAACGTTGTCGCAGAGCCTATTTTTTCAGGCATCAGGTCCTGAAAATAAAGCATGCCGATACCACAGAGAATACCAAGGAAGATGGCATTTAGAATTTGCAATTCCAGCTCAACTGCCGGAGTCGTCGCCATGAGTACGCTGGCGTAAAAACACATTCCACTCACGATAGCAATGAGCATTAATAGCCGCTTGCCAATACGTTTCATGTAATAGCCTGCGATTAACATCATCGGAATTTCCAGACCGGCAGCAATACCAATCATTTCTCCAGCCAGTTTATCGGTTAGATGCAGTTCATCAATAATAAATAGCGGCATATTTATCATGTAGAGATTATTCGCCGCCCACATCATTGAACAAACCACGAAAAGTAGCCGTGTATCCCGCTTCCTATGGGTGGAGGGTAAAATTTCTACGGGTTGGGTAACGACAGGAATATTTCTTTGTATTGATGGCAAAAACAACCAGACTATCAGCCCGCAAACAACAAATGCGATGGCTGCGGTGAGATACATCACTTTAAAACTAAATCCCATTGCCAGCTCATAAGCGAGCGGTGGCCCGATAACCCAGGCAAGCGAGATCTGAGCACGTAAAAATGTACTGAACATTACCGTCTCACGGCCTGTTCTGTCGGCGTGTTCACGGGCGAGGGCGAACATTTGCGGGTTTGCGGTGGAAGCAAAACTACTCAGAAGTACGCCCGTAGAGAGGAGAATGAAGTAGTTGCGATTCCACGCAAAAAGCGTGCAGGCCAGCACTCCAAATAAGCAACATAGCAGGATCAGTAATTTACGGTCGCCTTGTTTATCGGAGTGTCTTGCCAGAAATTGACTGACAAGAATTCCCATAATAGCGCTACCGGTGAAGAAAAAACCTACCATTATAGGACGGGCTTTCAGTTCATCTGCGAGGAATATACTTAGGGTAGGAGTCTGGAGAGCGCCCGCAATACCCGTCAGAAAGGCGACAAGTAAAAATGCCGCGGCAGTGAGATCAAGTATTTTTGATGGAGTGGTAGCCGTTTTTTGCATTCTTCTGAATCACCGGGCGACAAAATATAACTGAGTTACAAATAAGTACCAGTCGAATGAGTATTGTATTAAGAATTTTTGAGTATCGCTGATACAACCAGAAAGCAATGCTAGCGCAATATTATAGGGCCAGCAATTGAGATTATTAGCAAAAGCATGTTAAGAATTAATCACCGAATTTATATATTAATTATAGTAAGGCAATGAGCTATTTTTGATAGTAAAAATAAAACAAGTTGATTTGATATATTAAATGAAAAAATTAATCTTGATGACAGTCTGATTATTGGTGAAGTTTACAGGTCAGTTTTTTTCGCCAGCTGTTAAAGGAATAGAATCGTCGTATAAAAAAGGTGTTCTGGGGCGTATGAAACAACATCTTCACCTTAATGGCGATACAGTTGGCTGAGAGCCAGCAGGGGGTAAATCACCTGCAAATAAACACGGCACATGCTGGCGCGCATATCGCGGATGCGTTGAGGACAGAAGAACCGACAGGCGGATTCTTCAGCCGCTCATCGTCCATCACAAAACCTTTGACCAGGTATTCCTGAAGCCGATTGAATATTGAGCAGTAGAAAATATCTGGATTGACAGTATTACAAGGGATTGGAGAACGTCAGAAGAGGTATTTTGGCGGAAGATCACAGGAGTCGAACCTGCCCGGGACCGCTGGCGGCCCCAACTGGATTTGAAGTCCAGCCGCCTCACCGGAGACGACGATCTTCCGCGCCTCGATTGCTACATGGAGGCGGGGCG
>SKEH01000508.1_pt1 | contig 22863 bp, 19 predicted proteins | sample 4826571 | NCBI WGS metagenome assembly SKEH01 (sample SAMN11008814, study PRJNA524170) | human gut metagenome | biome: Human fecal sample; material: Feces; isolation source: fecal sample from pouch patient p29 | host: Homo sapiens | place: Israel: Tel-Aviv | collected 2016-09-14 | reverse complement strand
CGCATCACGTACGCAGGAGAACGCCCATGCATGAGTTCTTTGACCCCGACCAGGTATTCCGCATCGTCGACATTGCCGCCGTTGTCGCCAACGGCCTGCTCGGCGGTGCCGTGGCGCGCGCCTTCCGATTCGACATTGTGGGCTTCCTGCTGCTCGCCGTTGCCTGCGGCATGGGCGGCGGTATGATCCGTGACATCCTACTGAACTCCGGACTGCCCGTGGCACTCACTGACGGCGGCTACTGGGTGGGTGCTATCGTTTCTTCCATCCTTGCGTACAGCATCGATTTGAGTGCCCGCTGGGCGACCCGAACCATGCTCGTTGTCGACTTCGTGGGCATGGGATGCTGGGCTGCAACCGGCACCATTAAGTCCCTGAACTTGGGTCTGCACTGGCTGCCCGCTATCGCGCTGGGCATCACCACCGCGGTCGGTGGCGGCGTTATCCGTGACATTATGGTCAACCGCATCCCGGCAATCTTTGGTGGCAACTCCCTGTACGCAACGGTCGCGTTTATGGGCGCTTCTGAAACCGCTCTGGTAACCGGCCTGTTCCACCGCCCTAACCTGGCGATGGCACTATCTATTCTCCTGTGCCTGGTGTTTGGTGTGCTCTCCCACGCGCGGAACTGGCAGCTGCCGACCACCCCGGGCGGCCTGCAGGTGCACCGCCCCCGCCTGCTCACCTTCTTCAACCGCAAAGAAAGCGCGGTGCATAACGAGGGCTGGTCGCCGGGTGAGCCGCTCACCGATCAGCTGCAGGTGGTCAGCCCCGAGCAGCTGGATGAGTACCGCCGCGCTAAGGCGCGAACCAGGCCCCGCAGGGACGAAAAATAGCGGAAGGGTGGGTCGGTATCCCCGTAGGGAACCGGCCCACCCTTCCGTTTTGGGCTCCGCCGCCATGCGCCGAGGCAGGGCTAGTGCGGCAAGGCTAGATCGTGTACTCGGTGCTGTCGTACACGGTCAGGAACTTACGGATGCGCTCATCATCCGAAGCAAAGAAGCCGGTCGGCTCGCCGTTGTAGCGCAGCGTACCGTTCTCCAGGAACACGATGCGGTCCGCGACCTTCTTCGCGAACGCCATATTGTGCGTCACGATGACCAGGGAGCGGCCCTCCTTCGCCAGCTGCATGAGCACGCGGATTACCTCGGCCTCCAGCTCGGGGTCCAGGGCGCTCGTCGGCTCGTCGAAGAGCAGGTATGCCGGTTCCAGCGCCAGGGCGCGGGCAATCGCCACGCGCTGCTGCTGACCGCCCGAGAGCGATTCCGGGTAGGAGCCGGTCTTATCGGCTAGGCCCACCTTGGCGAGCAGCTCGCGGGCACGCTCCTCAGCCTGCTTGGCGTCCAGGGTGCCGTTGAGGGTCGGGGCGAGCGCCACATTCTTCAGCGCCGTGTAGTTCGGGAACAGGTTGAACTGCTGGAACACCATGGCCGAGCGGGAGCGGATATCACGCACCTGCGCGTCGGTGAGCTTCTGACTGTAGTCCACCTGCGCGTCGTCGATGGTGAGCGTGCCGGACTGCGGGGTTTCCAGCAGGTTCAGGCAGCGCAGCAGGGTCGACTTGCCGCTACCGGAGGGGCCCAGAATGACGGTGGTTTCGCCGCTGGGGATGTCCAGGTTGATGTTCTTGAGAACCTGCGTCTCACCGAAGCTCTTCGAGAGGGATTCCACGCTAAGCATTGCGGCTCCTTACGTAACGGTTGCTGTACTTCTCCAGGGCCGACTGCGCGGCGGTCAGCACGGTAAAAATCACCAGGTAGACGAGGGCGACCTCAGAGTACATTGCCAGCGGCTCGAAGGTACGCGAAGCAATCTGCTTGCCGGTCTGGAACAGATCGACCATCGAGATGACCGACACCAGCGAGGTGCCCTTAATCAGGTCGATGAAGTTGTTGCCCAGGTTCGGCAGTGCGATGCGCACCGCCTGCGGAATCACGACGTAGCGCAGGGTCTGCAGGCGGGTGAAGTTCAGGGTCGCTGCCGCCTCAAACTGGCCGCCGGGGATAGCCGCCACGGCGGAACGGAAGGTCTCAGCCACGTACGCGCCGGTGTGCAGGCTCATCGTGATGATGGCGGCGCTCCACACGTCCAGGGCGATACCGACCTTCGGCAGGCCGTAGAAGACGATGAACAGCTGCACCAGCAGCGGGGTGCCGCGGAAGACCCAGATGTACAGCCAGGCCAGCCAGTTCACCGGGGCGAAGCGGCTCGTGCGCGCGCCGGCGGAGATGATGCCCACCAGCAGCGCCAGCGCGAAGGAGATGAGCGATAGCGGAATGGTCACTGCCACCGTTGCGGTCAGCAGCTGCGGCAGCGATTCTGCCCAGAGGTTGAGGTAGCGTTCCATGCGCGGAACTCAGCTCCTTATGAGAGTGTTAGTTCTTCGGGGAGAGGTCTTCGCCCACGTACTTTTCGTAGATGGCCTTGATATCGCCGTTCTCCAGGTGCTTCTTCAGCGACTCGTCGATGGCGTTGCGCAGGGCGTCCTGGCCCTTAGCCATCAGGATGGAGGAGTTGCTGCCGGTGCCCAGGTCGCCGGAGAGCAGGCGCAGGTTAGCGTCCGGGTGCTCCTTGAAGTACTCAGCGAAGGACACGGAGTCGTTCGCGGTCATCTCGGCGCGCCCCGACAGGACCTGCTCGATAGCCTCATCGAAACCGGAAACAACCACGATCGAGGCGCCCTTAGCCTCCACCATCTTGCGGAAGTTCGAAGTCTCAGACTGCGCCGAGGAGTGGCCGGAAATCTCGCTCACGTTCTGCAGGGAAGAATCCTTCTTCACGGCGACCTTCGGCTCGGAGTACAGGTAAGGTACGGAGAAGTCGTACTTCTGCTTACGCTCGTCGGTTGCGGAGACGTTGTTGATGACGATGTCGTAGCGGTCAGCGTCCACACCTGCAATCAGCGAATCCCAGGGGGTTTCGATGAACTCGGCGGTTACGCCCAGGTCCTTGGCGATTAGGTCGACGATTTCCTTCTCGAAGCCGACCAGGGTGCCGTTCGAGTCGTGGAAGGAGAAGGGGCGGTAGGTGCCCTCCAGGCCCACGCGGATCTTGCCGGCAGACTTGATGGCCTCCAGCTTGTTGGTGCTGGATGCGGTGCTACCGCCGTTGGAGCCGCAGGCGGCGAGCAGGGCTGCCAGGCCGGTGAAGGCGGTGCCTGCGAGGACGGTACGGCGGTTAATCATTGCGGACATGGTTCTTCCTTTGCGTCGTAGTTGATGCTCTTGTAGTTGCGGGCTGTCACCCTGTGTTTACTCGGGGCATCATGCGGGGTGCCCCTTCTTAGCGGGTGCAACGCTGGCTATCCTACAGCTATTCCCAACCCGAGAGAATTCAACGTAATATTCCGTCATATTCTCTCATCAATACGGGAAAAGCGGCTGAGACATCAACCACGACGCGGTGTCAGAAGTCCTGGCGGGTGAGCCCTTTCCGGGCCCCTTCCGAGCCTTTCACGAAAGCTTAGGAGGCGGGGCTCAAGTCCTCGCCCACGTGCTTCTCGAAGATGGCCTTGAAATCGCCGTTGCCCAGGTGCTTCTTGATGGAGGCGTCAATCGCATCCTTCAGCGCGGTCTGGTTCTTGGGCAGCAGAACGGCAACGTTGGTGCCGGGGCCAACCTCACCCTCCAGCAGGCGCAGGTTGGCGTCCGGGTGCTCCTTGAAGTACTCGGCGAAGGACACGGAGTCGTTGGCGGTCAGCTCGGCACGGCCGGTGAGCACCTGCTCGATAGCCTCATCGAAGCCTGTGACCTCGATAATGGTGGCGCCGCGTTCCTCTACGAGCTTGCGGTAATTGCTGGTCGCGCTCTGGGCGGCGGTGTGGCCGGAGATTTCGGAAGCGTTCTTCAGGCTCGAGTCCTTCTTCACGCCCACGCGGGCACGGGAATGTGCGTAGGGCACGGAGAAGTCGTACTTCTTCTTGCGCTCCTCGGTGGGTGCCACGTTATTGAGCACGATGTCGTAGCGGCCCGCGTCCACGCCGGCGATAAGCGAGTCCCAGGGGGTTTCGATGTACTCGGCGGTCACGCCCAGGTCCTTGGCGAGGGTCTCGGCGATGTCGTACTCGAAGCCGGCGAGCTTACCGGAGGCGTCGTGGTAGGTGTAGGGGCGGTAGGTACCCTCCACGCCGATGCGGATTTTGCCCGCGGATTTGATGGACTCCAGCAGGTTGGAGGAGCTCTGTGCGGAGCCTGCGCCGGAGCTGTTACCGCCGGAGCAGGCGGCGAGCAGGCCGGTGGTTCCGGCGAGGGCCGCGCCCAGTAGCAGGGAGCGTCGGTTCAGCACGGTGAAGGTGTTGAGAACGGTCATTCTTGGTTCCTTAATCTACGTTGATGTGTGGTGTGAAAGTTGAAATCTGCGGTACGGACCGGCGACGTTCGCCAGCGGTATGAACCGGCGGCACGAACCTAGCCGGCGAAGGCGGCCTTCAGACCAATCTCCAGGGCCGCGATGAGGTCCTGAACATCCTCAATGCCGATTGCCAGGCGCACGAGGCGGTCGTCCACGCCGAACTCGTCGCGGTGTTCCTGGGCGTAGGCGCCGTGCGTGGTGTGCGCGGGCAGGCTCACGAGCGATTCGATACCGCCCAGGCTCACGGCGTTCACGAAGATGGGCAGGGCGCGGGCGAAGGCCTGCGCGTCGCCGCCGTCCTTGAGCAGCAACGAAAAGACGGAACCGATGCCGCGGGCCTGGCGGGACTGCACCTCCGCCTGTTCCTCGGAGGAGCTACCGGCGTAGAAAATCTTCTCGACCTCGGGGCGCTCGGAGAGGAACTCGATGAGCTCGCGGGCGTTCTGCTGCTGGCGTTCCAGGCGCAGGGCCAGGGTCTTCACGTCTTGCAGCAGGCGGTAGGAGTCAATCGGGGGCAGCAGCGCGCCGCTGACGAGCTGACCGCGGTGCAGCAGAATGGCCAGGTCGGGGTCGTTCGTGGCCGCGACGCCGGCGAGCAGGTCTGCGTGGCCGGCCAGGAACTTGGTGGCAGATTGCACGGTGATGTCCGCGCCGAGTTCCAGGGGACGCTGCAGGTAGGGCGTCATGAAGGTATTGTCCACGATCAGCAGGGCGCCGTGGCGGTGCGCCAGCTCCGCAACCGCGGCAATGTCGGTGACCTGCAGGGTGGGGTTCGTGGGGGTCTCAAGGAAGACGACCTTCACGTCCGGGGCGAAGTCCTCATCGCTCAGGGTCGTGAAGTCGCTGATGAAGCGGGTCTTCACGGCGCGCTTAGTCAGCTCGGTGGTCGCGAAGCGGTAGGTGCCGCCGTAGGTCGGCATGCCCAGCAGCAGGGTGTCGCCCGCCTCCAGAATGCCGAGGGCCGCCGCGGTTGCCGCCATGCCGGAGGGGTACGCGTAGGCGTGCTCCGCACCCTCGAGGGCGGCGAGGGTCGCCTGCAGGTTATCGCGGGTGGGGTTCGCGCCGCGCTGGTACATGTAGGTGGTGTCCTCGCCGGCGGTACCGAAGGTGCTCGCCAGGTAGACCGGCGGCACGGACGCATCGTAGCGGGCATCGTGCACGGCGTGGATGGTGCGGGTCGTGAAACCGGTCGGTTCGAGCTGGTTCTGCTGGCTCATGGTGGTTCTCTTCCGTTCGGGCTACCCCGAACGCGGGTGTAGCTGCTGGGTGTCGTCGTGTATCCGGGATTTACCCTACCCGCATTTTTTATGCCGTTCTAGCCCCGAGTCACGGGGGTTAATATGTTCACGCAACGTCATATAAAAATGCGTTGAGGGCGCACAAAATACCCGCATTAAAACATTCTTTTACGGTGAAAGAAATGCATTAATCCGGGTATTTTGAGTGATATTACGACGTATATTTGGGGCGCCTAGAATCGCGCCATACGGGCGCGCGGTATCTGATACTCAGGAACTACGCCTAATGAGCCAGGGCCGCGGTCAGGCCGCGCTCCAAATCCTCGATGATGTCCTCAATCTCCTCGATGCCGATGGCCAGGCGGATGAGGTTGTCGCTCACGCCGTACTCGTCGCGGTGCGCCTGAGTGTAGGCGGCCTGCACCATGAGCGCGGGGCGAACCACCAGCGATTCGATACCGCCTAGGCTCACCGCGTGGGTGAAAATCTTCAGGGCTTCGAGGAAGGCGGGCAGATCGGCGCCGTCCACCAGCTCCATGGAGATGAGCGCGCCCAGGCCGTTCGCTTGGCGGGCGTGCACCTGCGCCTCATACTCGCTGTGCGAACCCGCGTAGAGCACGCGCTTCACGGCGGGGTGCGCCTCCAGGTAGTTGATGACCTCGATGGTGTTCTTCTGCTGCTGGGTCAGGCGCAGCTTGAGGGTCTTGACCTCCTGCAGCAGGCGGTAGGAGTCGGTGGGCGAAAGCATTGCGCCGGTAATCATCTGCAGGTGCCAGAGGCGTTCGGCGAGCGCGTCATCGTTGGTTGCGGCGACACCTCCGAGTAGGTCGGCGTGGCCACCCAGGTACTTGGTGGCGGACTGCACGCTGATGTCCGCGCCCAGGTCGAGGGGCTTCTGCAGCAGCGGGGTCATGAAGGTGTTGTCGACGACCACGATTGCGCCGTTGCGGTGCGCGATTTCGGCGATGGCGGCAATGTCGCTCACGCGCAGCAGCGGGTTGGAGGGGCTCTCCAGGAACACCATGGTCACGTTGTCGGCGAAGTCCTCGTCGGTGAGGGCCGTGAAGTCGCCGATGAAGCGGGTCTTGACACCGCGGGCGGGCAGCTCGATAGTCGCGAAGCGGTAGGTGCCGCCGTAGGAGGGCATGCCCAGTAGCAGGGTCTCGCCTTCCTTGAGGATGCCGAGGGCGGCAGCGGTGGCGCCCATTCCGGAGGGGTAGGCGAAGGCGTGCTTAGCGCCTTCGAGGGTTGCGAGCGTGGTTTCGAGGGCCGCGCGGGTGGGGTTGCCGCCGCGCTGGTAGTCGTAGGGGCCCTCGGTGCCGTCACAGGGCTGGGCGTAGGTGGTGGTCGTGTAGATTGGAGGCAGGATGGAGCCGTACGGGTTGTCGCGGTCCGTAGTGTGAATTGCCTTCGTCGTAAATCCGGTCATGCTGTCCTCGGCTAAGGTTGGGCATAAAATGCGGGGGATAAATATATTGCTAGCTTAGGGCTCTTTTGGGGTACTGACTAGTTTTTTCTTTTCTGTGACCGAGTGACTTTTTATGACTAAAAAACGGCGTTATATTTCGACATTTTAGACATATATTTCGTCATATTTCGCGCGTGAAAAGACCCGGCGGTCGGTACGCGTGTGTGCTGAGTACCGGCCGCCGGGCTCCACACTAGGATACCGGCTCAGCACCCCAGAACATAAGGGTAGGTTTACCTTAAAGCTGAACTGCCCTCCACTAGGGGCGATGCTGCGCCCTCAATCTCGCCCAAACACGCCGGAATGCTCTGCCGGGCACTACATCGGGTATTACACCGGACATAGAAGGAGGGGCGCACCCGGGAATCACCCCGGGTACGCCCCTTCTCTTAGTCCCTTGAGAACGCCAGCATCATAATGCAAGGTAGCTGCAGGACTATCGCTGTTTTTCGAAGATTTTCTGCGAACCTACGCCAACGCAGTAGCTCTTATTCTGCTCCACTAGAGCCTTTATCGCGTCCCAAGCTTCCCACTGACGACGAGCGTTTCCCTGCAGGAGAGCAACGTTAGCGAAGCTGACCAACATACCTTTCGGGTCTGCCTCGCGAAGGTCATCAGTAAACATATTAGGCTTTGCAGAGGTATCAGTCGTTGGCATCATCCAAAGACGAGAACCATGAGCTACACGGTTTCTCAGAGTAGTCAGAGACTTAAGACGAACCTCAAAGCGCCTATGGTGCACCCCCATATACTCTGCGGTCTTTTTGTAGAGCAGCAACTTTTTAGCATCTCCAGATTCAGTGGAGGTTTCTGAAGCATAACTTTGGACCACTGCGCGGGAGAGAAGCCCCAAAGAAAACGAATCAACAACAGACCACAGGGGAAGCTCTTTTTGCATCATCTCTCGAAGCGCCTCAACATCCTTCCAGTCATCCAAGTTTTCGGAAGGGGTTTTAGAGGAACCTTTTCCGCAAGATTTCCACCACTGCTCAATACGCTCACGAACATACGGTTCACGGTATCGCAGGATATGCCGCATCATATCTTTGATGAGCGTATCTACTGGTTTCTTCCGATCCATGCAGATATATGCATCCGGGTTGAGGTACTCATTTGGACTGCGATGAGTGCAGAATACGTGCACCCATGCAGCTCGAATCGCCTGTTCGCTCTGCCTCATGTATTTGTACAGGAGGGAAGAAACCTCCACATCCATACGCACAATATCTAAAACATCTGAGATGTTTGGCTGCTCAGGCAGAAATCCCTCGTTCTTGTATTTATTGTAATTACGAAAGTATCCCAGAAGGTAGTGGAAATTAGAGCGTGCAAGCACGTCTCGATCACCATCGCTCAGAGTCGTTCCCTGAGGAAAATATCCCTTGGCAATAAGGTACTCCTTCTGCTCTTCCGGTGAAGGCAGAAATACGCATGATCCTTCGGGTGAAACCACTGCTCTCCTTACTCGGTTCGCTGTAGAACCGAACATAAAAAGGACCCCCTCGAGAGGCGCTTAGGTAAACCCAGAGGCGGAGGGGGGGCTGTTACTACAACAATAACACTGAGCCGCTCTCTCCTCAAGGAGACTCGGCATTTTATCCTGTTACCTTCTGGTTACTTATGTCACTGTACCACTATCAAAGTAAGGAGGGGCGCACCCGGGAAACACCCCCGGGTACGCCCCTCCTCGTTCAAACGCTAACGAGCGCCTGATTTTTTGTAATTACAAGCCGCAACGGCTTACACAGCGCAGGCTGCTTACTTCGACAGCACCTGACGCTTCGAAGAAATCACGCCCGTGTTGAAACCAGCCAGGTGCAGGCCACCGTGGAAACGCGCATGCTCAATCTTCACGCACTTATCCATCACCACGTTCAGGCCGGCAGCCTCACCAATCGCGGCAGCCTCCTCGCTCCAGGAGCCCAGCTGCATCCACACGGTCTTCGCGCCCAGGTCCACAGCCTCCTGAACCACGCCCGGCAGGTCCTCATTACGGCGGAAAATCTCCACCAGATCCGGGACCTCCGGCAAGTCCTGCAGCGACGGGTACACCGGCTGACCCAGTACAAGCTTGCCCTTCGCCGCCAGAATCGGGTTCACAAAATACAGCTTGTACGGCGACGCCGACTGCAGATACGTTGCCACAAAGTACGAGGCACGCGAAATCTTATCGCTCATACCCACAATCGCAATCGTGCGGGTATTACGCAGAATGTTCAGACGCTCAGGGGCGGAAGGACCCACCCAGGTACGCTTCTCAGTCATTACTTTTCCTCCTGAGTGGTAGTAGGCAGGGAGCAAGATGCACCAGCAGCAGCCTCAGCGGCGGCAGCGTCCTCGGCGGCCTTGGCGGCGGCAACCGCCTCCTCAGCCTCCACAACCTTGTCTGCGCTGGACTCACCCACACGCTCACCGGTGTGATTCAGGCCGGTCGCGTAGGTCAGCGCCTGGTCCAGGTCCCAGATGATGTCTTCCACGTCTTCCAGACCCACAGAGATGCGGATCAGGTCCTCACCGACACCGCCAGCAGCCAGCTGCTCAGCGGTCAGCTGCTGGTGCGTGGTCGAACCAGGGTGCAGAACCAGGGTGCGGGAGTCACCGATGTTCGCCAGGTGGCTTGCCAGCTGCAGCGCACCGATGAACTCGCCACCGACCAGGCGGCCGGAGGCCTTCTCGGTCGCCTTCACACCGAAGGAGAACACGGAACCAACACCCAGCGGCAGCAGCTTCTTCGCGCGCTCGTGGTGCGGGTGGTCTTCCAGGCCGGCATAGTTCACGTAGGCGATGCGCTCATCCTCAACCAGCCAGTTGACGATCTGCTTGGCGTTAGCCAGGTGAGCGTCCATGCGCTGCGGCAGGGTCTCGACGCCCTGAAGCAGGTAGAACGCGGCCTGCGGGCTCAGCGACGGGCCGAAGTCACGCAGCTGCTCGGAACGCAGCTTGGTGAGGAAGCCGTACTCGCCGAAGTTACCCCACCAGGACACGCCGTTGTAGGAGGGCACGGGCTCGGTCATGGACGGGAAGTTGCCGTTGCCCCAGTTGAAGCGGCCGGACTCGACGACGACACCGCCGAGGGTGGTGCCGTGGCCACCCAGGAACTTGGTGACCGAGTGGATAACGATGTCCGCGCCGTGCTCGAGGGGGCGAACCAGGTAGGGGGTGGAGATGGTAGCGTCCACGACCAGGGGGATGCCGGCCTCGTGGGCGACCTCTGCGAGACCTTCCAGGTCGGCAACCTCGCCGGAGGGGTTGGCGACAACCTCGGTGTAGATTGCCTTGGTGTTCTCGGTCAGCGCCGCCTTGTAGTCGGCGGGGTCGGTACCGGGCACGAAGGTGGTTTCAATGCCGAAGCGGCGCAGGGACACGTCCAGCTGGGTGACGGTGCCGCCGTACAGCTGCGAGGAGGCGACGATGTGGTCGCCCTGCTGGCAGAGCGCCGCGAAGGTGATGAACTCGGCGGCCATGCCGGAGGCGGTGGCCACCGCACCGATGCCGCCTTCGAGGGAGGCGATGCGCTCCTCCAGGGCGGCGACGGTGGGGTTCGACAGGCGCGAGTAGATGTTGCCGTACTTCTGCAGGGAGAAGAGGTTCGCGGCGTCGTCAGCGTCTTTGAAGACGAAGGAGGAAGTCTGGTAGATAGGGACCGCGCGGGCACCGTGCTCGGCGTCGGGGGTACCGCCCGCGTGCAGTGCGCGGGTTCGGAAGCCGAAAGTGTGTTCAGCCATTGGTTTGCTCCTGGTGTATCTGCCCGCCTGTGTGCGGGGAGTCGATAGTGGCTCGACTTTATACTGTGCCACCGGCGCGGGGGTGCACCAAGTGCGGGTACCTATGTGTCGTTTGTTGCGGATTATGACGGGTGGGGTTGAGGCTTATAACCTCAACCCCACCTACCACTGCACTGCACTATTCTGCAGGGTCCGGCTCTTGCTCGGGTCCCTGTTCTTCTTTCACATACCCTGCATCGTCCAGAGGGAGAAGATATTTCTCCAATTTATAATTTTTATTGAGTAGACCATTTCGTATAACTTCAGGCTTACCACCAAGCCGTGTTCCAACCCAGGAGATAATAATAATTTTTAGCTTATCAATTGACTCATAAATATTGCCATAATCAATCTCTTCATCACCATAATGTTTTACCGAATTGTAGGAATTATTAATTTTATCAGCCCATTCGGGAAGGCTATGAACAACTTTTCCATTACGTGAATTTTCAAATTTTTTCACATAGGGCAAAACACCCTTTGGAATCTGGTTAATAATATTTTGCAATGCATTATGTAGATAAATTTTACCCCCTCTACCCCCGAGTGATTTATCAGGATCCTCCTGGTATATGTATCGTCCGAGCGCTTCAACACCCAAACAGAGATTAAAGAGCTTATTCTCAACTGTCCCATTGTTCGACCTAACAGTAGACAAAATTGGATTTAGCGCACGGGGATATTTTTCAGAGATTTCAAGCCACTTTCTAACTCCAACAGATTCAATGTCTTTATAGGTAAATACGAATTCCTTGTTATCAACGTCAATATCCTTAGTCGTCTCCCACCGCTCCGAAACAACATTCCTCCACGCAATAGCACCAAAGTCTCCCCTGTCGTTATCGCGAGAGACTGCAATCGAAACAAACCGATGAACACTCCATGAAGAGATCATCAGTAAATCTCTAATAGCATTATGCTCTTTCATACCTTCAATAAACGGAATACTTTCATCACGATATGATTCTAGAACATCGTGAGATTCATATATAACTTTAGTTAAAGAGCTATTAGAAACAACCGTAAAGTTGGATTTAAATTTCAGCCCACTCGACTCATTAATTAAAATCTCACCAGCAGATGAAGCTTTTGTCTCAACCGACTTCACACGAAGCAAGCCATCCACATCCTCGTATACAGGTCGCGTTTTTATAGTATTCATCTGAAACCACTGCGAGAGATTTTCAATTTCAGTCCTATAACCATTAAAAGAATTCGTCTTATATGCGCGGGAAGAAAAAACTGCTGCCCCTACCGAAATCTTGTGCAGAATCCCGCCAAGATTCTGAAAGACTGAAATGAATTTCTCTTTAAAACCAGAACTCCTGCATTCAATAAGAAGAACCATGCCAAGATTATCAATAAAATACATGTTTTCAGGAACTTCATACTGATATTCTGTTCGCGCTAAGTCATCATCAAAGACAATCTCTTCCGTCCCCCAACGAGCTGCAGGATTTGAAGAGCGCCGGCCTTCTACCGGAATAAGTACATGGACTCGATGCCCCTCGCGCACTAAAGTAGCGGGAATCCCCTTCCCCTCTTCTACATCCTCTGGATACAGCCACCCAACTCGGACCTGGCCTATTTCAAGAGTGTTATCAGACATTTACAACCTCTCTTTCTTGGAGATGAGTAATTGGTAACGAAATTACAGATTGAGTTTTTATGCAAAGGTTATCTATCTCAAGCTGGGTCATATCAGCTGCCATAACAGAAGTTGTTATGACAACTGATATGATGCGCGGTCGAATAGACCGATAAAAATACCCGGTTTTAGCCTGCAATTCCGGGGTTTTTAAGATTCTAGGCGCGAGGAAAATACCGCATCATATCAACATCATCGCAGGATCATAACAACATCATGACAAGTCTTGCCATGATGTTGTTATGACGTTGCGAAGAATAAATTCACAATATTCCTGCATAAAGTTGTACCGCTAAGTTTTAGCCGCAAGCCCACTCAAAGACGACCTGCGAGAAGTCGCGGGCGGCAAGCGCCTCCGGAGTAATCAGCCAGTTCGCCGCACCAGCGTCACCCCACATCACGTACACGCCCTCCTCAGCGTCCTCGCCCCACTCCGATTCGATGGTCAGCAGGTTCACCGTATGGCCGCTCAACTCCTCGAACTCGTCGCGCGGGTCCTCCTGCACGAACGAGGGGTAGCCGCCGATATGCGAGTAATCCCTCTCCTCCGATTCAAAGGGCTCCAGCAGGTTGTAGGAGGCGTCACCGCGTGCGTTCGGTTCCTCGGGCAGCTTCTGGTCCGGGTACATCTCGTCCCAGGCGTCAGCAAACTGGTCGTAGATTTCGAAGCCGCCATCCAGGAAGCCCTGCTCCCAGGGCTCGAAGGCAAGTGCGTACTCAACAACCTCCTCAGCGGTACCCTTGCCGTCACGACCAAAGGGCCAGCCGTAGTCGTCCCAGTTCACGGTCGGGAACGGGGCATCCGGGTTCGGCTCACCCAGCGTCTCGTAGTAGACAACGCGGTGGTTCTTCTGCGAGAGCGGGTTCTCGTAGTCGTAACCCCACAAGCATTCTTCGTCGTTCGGGTTAATCCAGAACTGCAACATACCGGTCGCCGGGTAAATGTCGTTCTCGGGCAGGTCGGCGCAGTTAATCTGCGCGATCATGCCCAGCGGCTTACCCTTCTCATTGGTCGGCGGCAACTCGCCCGCGGGCAGGTACGGGCGGCCACCAAACTTGGATGCGGTCTGCGGCAGCGGGGCGTCGGGGAGGCTCACCTTCAGGCGGATTGCCTGCTTGCGGGCGCCACGCTCGTTGAGTGCGTCAATGACGCGGCGTGCCTGCACCAGGGTCTCTTCGGAGGGCTTGTTCTTCGGCATTGCGTGCTCGTTTCGTCGGTGAATCAATCGGTGTGTAAGGTTTCAGTGTGTCAGGCGCGGGCAACGGTACCGCTACGCCTTCTACCCCCATTAGACCCTATTTCGGGCGGGCGCGCACCAATTCTGGTCACGAGCGCATCCGGCGGGCAAAAACGCTGGTGCAGAGCGTGCAGAAAGCCCCGCCTCCTCACCCTCATGCGCGGGCATGAGAGGTAAGAATGCGGGGCTTCTCAGCGAATCTCTACGAATCTCTACGAGAGGCTAAAACCTTTAGAGTGCCTTCTCGATGGTCTCCAGAACACCAAGCGCGGCAGCCGGGCCAGCGTTCAGGAAGAACATGTCAGAATCCACGCTGTGCGCGTGCTTCTCGGTGACAGCCTTGAGGGTGCTCCACAGCGCCTCACCGGTCAGCTTGGACTCGTCGCCACCCTGCACGCCGTAGAACAGGTAGTCGCCGTCAGCCTGGTCGAGCTGCTCGGAGCTCAAGTCGATGGAGGTCTTCTCAACCTGCGCAGTTGCGGGGCGTGCCAAGGATGCATCCGCGCAGATGGAGCCTACGAACGAGGACTTCGCGAAGATGCGGGTGCGGTCAGCGGAAGTGTACAGGAAGGAGAAGGTCTTCTCGCTGCCAGCCTTCTGACCGACCGACTTCGCCTTGGTGTTGTACTCCTCCATGAGCTTCTCAGCCTTCTCGGTGGTGCCCAGCGCGGCGGCAATCAGCAGGAAGTCCTGCTTCCAGTTGATGCCGGTGCCCTCGGTGACCACGGTCGGGGCGATCTTGGCGAGGGACTCGTACACCTCGTCCTTCTTGTTGGTGTTGTTGATGAGGATCAGGTCGGGCTTGAGGTTCGCGATAGCCTCAACGTCCGGGTCGGTGCGCTTGCCGACCTTGGCGATCTTGTCGAGCTCTGTGGACTTATCGGAGAACTTGGTCTTCAGGTAGGTGGGGACCAGGTCGGCGTCACCGGCGGTTGCCGCGCCGACGGGCACGACGCCCAGGGAGAGCACGCCGTCGAGCTGTCCGGTGGAGAGAATCACGACCTTGGAGGGTGCGGATTTGATGGTGGTTTCACCGCGGAAGTGCTTGACGGTGCGGGGGAATTCGCCGTCAACGGTGGTGGTGCCCATGCCGGAGGGCAGCGCGGAGGGTGCCACCTTCTTACCGGTCGCCGCAGCGGACGCGGAGGAAGAGCCGGAAGTGTTGGAGGAGCCGCATGCCGCCAGGGCCAGGGCGCCGAAGGAGCCGAGTGCGAGAGCGCCGAAGGAGCGGCGGGTGATCTTGTTCGTCATATTTGCCATGCATATTAGGATAGCCTCATCTAAACCTGTAGGATACTAAAGGGCTCAGATTTTATTGCATATCTCACGTTTAGGACTGCCTGAACATCGCAATAATTCACCCTCACTTCCTGTACGGTAACCGCACGACAACCCACAAGCAGCCACGATGACACCACAGAACACCGCAGCCACCCCGGCAAGCGCCCCCGCGCGCACCACGGCCTACCGCGCCGCCCCCAGCAAGGAATCCATCGCGGCGGTTCGGGCGCTCTCCGGCTCCTCCGACCAGCTCGGCGGCAAGAACGGTAAGGGGCCGTCTATCTCGCGCGTCACCATCGCGCTCATCCTCGGATGCCTGCTGCTCGTGTTCCTCTGCGCTCTCTCCTTCGCGGTGGGTTCGCGCATGTTCGCCCTGGATAGGTCCGTCGATGGCTTCCTGAACCCGGACGCGAACACCATCGAGTCCAAGCTCATCTGGGCCAAACGCGCACCGCGCACCGCCGCGGCGCTGCTGGTGGGCGCGGCCCTGGCGGTATCGGGCGTGCTCATGCAGGCGCTGAGCCGCAACCCGCTGGCCGAGCCGGGCCTGCTGGGCGTGAACTCGGGTGCGGCCGCCTCCGTGGTCGTGGGCGTGGGTGTCTTCGGAGTGTCCTCCCCATTCGTGCAGCTGTGGCTGGCCTTGCTGGGTTCCGGCGTGGCCGCAACCCTCGTCTTCATGATGGGCCTGGTCGACTCCAAACCCAACCTGGACTCGACGGCCCGTCTCGTGCTGACCGGCGTGGCGGTCAACGCCTGCCTGGGAACCGTTACCGGCGTCATCACGATGTTTAACTCCAAAGCCTTCGACTCGCACCGCTTCTGGGTGGTCGGCTCCCTGGAAAACCGCACCTTCGAGCAGGTGCTCTCGGCCCTGCCGTTCGTGGCGGTGGGCCTGGTGCTTTCCTTCATGCTGATCGGCCCGCTGCGCGCGCTGGCTCTCGGTGAGGATGCGGCCGCCGGCCTGGACGTGCCCGTCACCTTGGTGCGCGCCGCGACCATCGTGGCCATCATGGCGCTCTGCGGCGCCTCGACCGCAATCGCCGGCCCCATCGGCTTCGTGGGTCTGGTTGTGCCCCACGTCATCCGCCTGCTGGCCGGCGCCGATATCGGGCGGGTGCTGCCGCTGTCGCTGGTGTACGGCCCGGTGTTGGTGCTTGCCTCCGATATTTTGGGCCGTGTGCTGGTTGTGCCCAGCGAGCTTGAGGTGGGCATCGTGACCGCGTTCATCGGCGCACCCGTGCTCATGCTCCTGGTGATGCACCTGAGCACCGGTTCGAGGGGCGCGAAGAAGAGCCGCATGGGCGCGAAGGCGCAGGCCCACGACGAGGCGGGCCCCGCCCACTCCCCCGAGCACGGCCACAGCCCCGTATTCTAGACTCCCGTTCGGCGCAACGATTTAGCGTGGTGAAAGACGTATGAGCACTGTTTCAATGTCCTCCCGCACTGCGGGCGGGCGCATCCGCATCCCGGGACGCTACCGCACCCCGATTCCCCGCACCCTGCTGGTGGTGGCACTCATTCTGGTGGTGGCCACCGCATCCCTGATCTATGGGAGCTACGAGATGACCCCCGAGCAGGTCTTCCGCCTGATATTCCAGGGCGAGGGAACCGAGATTGAACGTCAGCTGGTGCTCAATCAGCGACTGCCCCGCATGCTCGCGGCCCTTGTCGTGGGTGCGGCCCTGGGCCTGTCGGGCGCGATTTTCCAGTCGGTGTCGCGCAATGCTCTGGGTTCGCCGGATATTATCGGCTTCACGGTGGGCTCCGCGACCGGCGCCCTGTCGGTGGTGCTCATCGGCCCGTTGGCCGCAACCGGCGTGGGCATGGGCATGGGCGCCATCCTGGGTGGTTTCGTGACGGCGGCCGTGGTGATGCTATTGGCCGGCCTGGGCGGCGGCGCCACGATGGGTCAGAAGATGGTGCTCATCGGTATCGCGGTGAGCGCGATGCTCAGCTCCGTGAACGACTACCTGATTACGCGCGGCGACCTGGAGAAGGCCGAAGCCGCGAAGACCTGGCAGCACGGTTCACTCAATGCCATCTCGTGGGGGCAGATGGAGGTGCAGTCCATCATCCTGGTGATTGCGGTTCCCCTGATTTTGATGCTGACGCGCCGCCTGCGCACCCTGGAGCTCGGCGACGACCTGGCGGCGGGTTTGGGCCTGCCGGTCAAGAGGAGCGTGAACCTGCTGGTGGCCGCCGCCGTGTTGCTGGTGGCTATTGCGATTTCCGTCGCGGGCCCGATTGGCTTCCTGGCGCTGATTGCCCCGCAGCTGGCGCGCCGCTTCTGGCGCACGCCGGGCACGGCCATGTGGCATTCGGCCCTGATGGGTGCGGCAATCCTGGTGCTGGCCGATTTTGTGGCGGCCCGCGCGCTGGCGCCCTTCCAGATTCCGGTGGGCCTGGTGACGGGTGCGATTGGTGGCCTGTATATGCTGTGGTTGCTGAACCGTCAGCGCCACTAGCCTTCGCCGCAAACCACGAACCTGTAACGCGCCGCCGGGTGCCTCTCAGCGAGGTGCCCGGCGGCGCGTTAAATATTTTCTAGATTTACCCGGGGGTAAAACAAAGAACGCTTATCGTGTCAGGGGTCGCCCATAGAGTGTAGGTGTTGGAAGGGACGATCCTTCCGGCCGGGCACGCCGCCTCCCGCGGTGTTGCCAGCGGATTGATTCAGCATCTACGGAAGGAACGGTCATGGACAACACCACTCACGAGAGCCAGTACGCAAACGCAGAGATTTCCTGCACCGCCGATGAGCAGCTTCGCTGTGATGAGGAGTTCAACTGGCTGATGCAGTGCGGCACCGTGGTGCGTATGGAACGCTTCGAGGTGGAAGAGTTCCGCACCGTTCTGGAGCAGCTGGTTGCCGAAGGCTCGTGCTTCCGTACCGCGCCGGTATCCTCGACTATGGGCCGCGTGATGCGTCAGCTGACTCAGGGTGCTTCCGGTTACGAGGCGAACCTGACTGAACTTCGTGCGGCAGCGCAGAACGCTCTGCTGTTCGTGTTCCCCCTGGAGAAGGACCTGGAGATGTGCCTGCGCTTTGAGCGTGTGCAGGGTACCGGTCTGGCGCTGACCCGCCTGGGCGTGAGCCTGGTCAATGGTGACCTGTGGGTCAAGCACTGGGCCATGCGTTCTCTGGAGTGCACCGGCGCGGTATTCGCGGTGGAGTCAGCTCCGGGTGCCTGCAATTTTGAGCTGCGCCGCAAGACGTTCTACGCAATGCTCACGATGGTTGAGCTGTCGACCTTGGGGCTGGCGGCTGAGCCGAAGGACTTCTCTATGTTTTTCGACCCGAAGGCTATGTGCACGAAGTTCAAGCGCGAGCGCCGCGATTGCCGCCGCGCAATGCGCGCACAGTACGACCGCGCCGCGTAAGGCTTGTGTGTGCGCCTTCGCGGCGTACGCTAAAGGCCCAGCCGATAGCGTTTAGGGCCCCTTAGAGCCACTTATTCTTCTTGAAGAACCAGTAGAGGAGCAGACAGGAGACCAGCATCAGCAGCAGGGCCGCCGGGTAGCCGAACTCCCACTTGAGCTCGGGCATGACCTCAAAGTTCATGCCGTACACCGAGCCAACAATGGTGGGCACCATGAGTAGCGCCGCATAGGCGGAAATTTTCTTGGTGTCGTCGTTCTGTTGCTGGCCGAGCAGGGTGTCGTGCACGCGCAGGGCGTTTTCGAGGGAGCTGCGAAGGTCTTCGAGGCGTTCTTTTGTTTGGGTTACGTGGTCGAGCACGTTGCGGAACTGGCGGGCCAGCTCCACGGCCTCGTCTTCAACCTCGCCCTGGCTCGCGCCCGGGTAGGGGGACGGGTCGAGCGCGCCGGTGCGTAGGCCTTCAATGATGCGACCCATCATCGGTTCGAGGGGTCGGCAGGCTCGCTGAAAGTCAATCACCTGGTTGAGTAGCTCGTATATGCGCTGCGCCAGGGAGTTGGCGTCTCGCCGCTCGTTGGTGGAGAAGAGGATGTCTTCAATCTCGTCGTTGTCGTTCTCGAGTCCCTCGAGCACGGGGGCGTACCTGTCGACAGTGCTGTCGAGGATGCGGTGCAGCAGTCGGGCGGGGGATGCATCGGGGGTGGCGTAGAGCAGGTTGAACTTGTCGTTGATGCGCTGTTCGTCGCGAACGAGTGCGAGGGTGTAGCGGGGGCCAGTGAAGAGGTGCAGTTCGCTAAGACGCACTTCTTCTTCTTTGTCGAGGTAGATGGCGGGGCGGATGACCGCGAAGAGGGAGTCTCCGTAGCGTTCGAGCTTGGCGCGCTGGTGGCCGCGGGTGGCGTCTTCGATGGCGAGTTCGTGCAGGTTGAAGGTTTTTTGCAGGGCGTGTAGTTCGTGGATGTCGGGGTTGGCGTATCCGAGGGCTACGGCGGTGTTCTTGTCCGCGTAGGCGCGGAGGGTTTCTTCCTCGGTGGCACCCAGCTGAGGGCGGTCCGAGCTCGGGTAGATAGCTCCGGTGATATAGGACATCGTTTTTCTCCTCTGAACGCACTAGCACCACTTTTGTGGCCCTTACCCAGCATACGGGATGCACCTCTCCGCAGTCACCCGCAGGCGCCTCCCACCCGCCATGTGATAAGTCTCCGATCACGCTCCTGTCGATAGTATGGGAAAGCCCCCGGAAGACACCTATAAGGTAGCCTCCGGGGGCTTTCGCGTATTGAGCTTTTGAGCTTAGTCTTCGTTGATGAGGTCGCGAACCACAATGGTCTGGTCGCGGTCCGGGCCCACACCAATCGCGGAAATACGGCAGCCAGAGAGCTCCTCCAGCTTCAGCACGTACTTGCGGGCGTTCTCGGGCAGCTCATCCAGGCTCTTCGCGTCCGAAATGTTTTCGGTCCAGCCGTCAAAGTACTCGTAAATCGGCTTGGCGTGGTGGAAATCGGTCTGGGTCATCGGCATCTCGTCGTGACGCACGCCGTCCACATCGTAGGCCACGCAGACCGGAATCTTCTCCAGGCCGGTCAGCACGTCCAGCTTGGTGATGAACAGGTCGGTGAAGCCGTTGATGCGCACGGCCTGGCGTGCCAGCACGGAATCGTACCAGCCGCAGCGGCGGGGGCGGCCGGTGTTCACACCGAACTCGCCGCCGGTGGTGCGCAGGTAGTCGCCCATCTCATCGAACAGCTCAGTCGGGAAGGGGCCGGCACCCACGCGGGTGGTGTACGCCTTCTGGATACCGATTACGCGGGTGATGCGGGTCGGGCCCACACCCGAACCCACGCAGGCGCCGCCGGCGGTCGGGTTCGAGGAGGTCACGAACGGGTAGGTGCCGTGGTCCACGTCCAGGAAGGTGGCCTGGCCGCCCTCCATCAGCAGGGTCTTACCCTCGTCCAGCGCCTTGTTCAGCAGCTGGGTGGTGTCCACGATCATGGGCTTGAGGCGTTCGGCGTAGGACATGAAGTACTCGACGATTTCCTCAACCTCAACGTGGCGGCGGTTGTAGACCTTCACCAGCAGCTGGTTCTTCTGGCGCAGCGCGCCCTCAACCTTCTGGCGCAGGATGGATTCGTCGAGGATGTCCTGCACGCGCACGCCGAGGCGGCCAACCTTGTCCATGTAGGCGGGACCGATACCGCGGCCGGTGGTGCCGATGGCGCGCTTGCCGAGGAAGCGCTCGGTCACCTTATCCATGGTCTGGTGGTAGGGTGCCACCAGGTGCGCGTTAGCGGAAATCTTCAGGCGGGAGGTGTCAGCGCCGCGGGCCTCGAGGCCTTCGATCTCTGCGAAGAGAGCCTCGGGGTTCACGACCACGCCGTTACCAATCACGGGGACGGCGTTGTCGCTCAGAATACCGGCGGGCAGCAGCTTCAGCTCAAACTTCTGGCCGTTCACCACCACGGTGTGACCGGCGTTGTTACCGCCGTTGGGCTTGACCACGTAGTCTACGCGGGGGCCGAGCAGGTCGGTAGCCTTGCCCTTACCCTCATCGCCCCACTGGGCGCCCACAATCACGACAGCTGACATTTTGTGCTCCTTGAAAGCTTCGAAGAGACGCACCGGATTTCACGGCGCGGCGGCGTCCCATCATCCGTAGAGTGAATGTGGAGTGAATAGGCACACCTCTTCCCATGATACCGTGCCGCTCCCTTTAAGTCCCACGGCCCGGGCCTTAAATATCGGCTCAGTGCAGGAAACAGCGCGACGCCCCCGCCTGAGTGTTCGAGGCGGGGGGCGTCGCGTGGGAGTGGCACGTGCGGGCGGGGTGCCCGCTACGAGCTATCGAATGATCTTGATGAAGGTCATCGGGTACTCGTACAGGTCGCAGCGAGCAGCTGCCATGGCGGCCAGCGAGTGGAAGACGACCATCAGGATGGTCACCACCAGGGGCACCACCCACAGGATGAGGCCGAGGATGCCGAAGGTCAGCACAATCGCCAGCCAGGCGGCGGCGCTAATGACCCACAGGGAGAAGTTGAAGTTGAACGCGCGGCGGGCGGATTCCTTCGTGAAGTTGTAGCCGGGCTTGTCCTTGTAGATGAACCACATCACGAGCGGAGCAATCACGCTCAGGGTTGAGAAGGACAGCAGCGAGAGAATGGCCGAGGCCAGGTGGGCCAGAATCGCCATATTCTTATCGTCCGCCGAGGAGGGGGCGAGAGTGTAGGAATCCTGCGGGTAATAGTTCTGCTGGTAACCGGCCTGGTAGTCCGGTGCCTGCTGGCCATAGGGAGGCTGCTGAGGTTGGTTGTACTGGTCGGGGTACTGCGACATTGTCTTCGTTCTTTCTTTAATCAATGAGCGAATACGGCGGGGAGGGGCGCCCATCCGGTGCCCCCGGAGCCCTTATGATGCCTCCACCCTATCAGCGCAAGGTAAATAGAGCGTTAACCTCGGTGGGATGGCGGATAAAAACTTCACGGCTCGCCGGGTTTGCGGTCTGCGGGGTTAGCCGATATACACGGGGTAGTACCAGAACGCGGGGGCATCCTCGGCGTTCCAGCGCTGTTCCCTCACCTCGGAGTATTTCTTGCACACCTTGCTGATGGCCATAATCAAGAAGACGAACCAGAGAATCACCGGAATACCAGCGGTGCTCATCGCCAGAATGACCCCAAGAAAGGAGAGTGACACGGCCGCCTGATTATCAAAGGGATAGATGATCAAAGCGTCAATCAGCGGGTTGCAGAAGACTACGATGGCGAAAAAGAGCCATGCGCCGCGGGTTATTTCCCAGGTGGTGGGGGCGCCGTTCAGGGTGATGAAGTCGTTGTCCTTGCCGGTCCTGCCGGTGGTGAGAAACCCGGGGCGGGCGCTGCGCGGGCCGAAGCGGTGCATGGCCCGATTGCGGGCGCCGCCTCCGACGAGCCAGGTGCGTCCGTCCTGGTCGCGGTAGGGATTCAACCAGGGGTGGGCGATGCCTCCGGCCAGGCGGAGGTGGTCCAGGAGCCCGAGGAGCCACTGCTCGTAGGCGCGTCGGGGCGCCTGGGTCCCGGGGACGTAGCCTGCGCTGTTGAGGTGGGACTCGCGCAGGATATCGGCGACGTCGGAGAGGTCCTCACCGGTGAGGTCGACGTCGACGTTCCAAGAGCCGGTCAGCTCCAGGGTGCGTCCGAGGCGGGCGAAGAGCCCTGCCTCCAGGTGGGCCTCCTGGGCGAGGCGCTGCCGGACGGCCTTGTGGCGTGCCCCGCCCTTGTCCGCGGCGAGCCAGGTGTTGTCCCGGTCCCAGCCCATGCGTCGTACCAGGGACGGCGGGGCCAGGAGGTAGAGCTCCTGGTCGCCCTCGTGGCGTCGTGTCGCGGCCGGGACGAGGTTGTGGGAGAGGTCCTCCAGGGTGGTCCGCCCTCCGGCGGCGCGGGCGGCGCGGTAGAGGGCGGAGCGGAGGTTGAAACGGAAGGCGCGGGCCTCGATGAAGGCGGCCCGGTGGGCGGCGTCCTG